>JAAUYG010014916.1_pt1 | contig 12989 bp, 14 predicted proteins | sample 7278091 | NCBI WGS metagenome assembly JAAUYG01 (sample SAMN14350201, study PRJNA611818) | marine sediment metagenome | isolation source: surface marine sediment (0.6m) | place: French Polynesia: Moorea | collected 2018-08
GATGTGGTGAAACATAGCCATAAAATACCTATCCTACATATCTGTAAACCATTAACCACCTTCTCAATTTTTTCAGGTTTCCCTATCAGTGATCCGGCGCCAACATTCAGGACGGTTCCTGCAGATCCCAGGGCCCCTCCGATCGCCATCTCGATCCGGGAGTCGGGTTTCCTGAGATCGGAATAGTTGACACCGATCGTATCGTAGGACGCGCGCATGGCGCCAAGTAGCACAGGGCGGCAGACTTGTCAGGGAGTCCGCGCCTTGTCCCGCATGGTCGACATGGGCAGTGGGTCCGCCCACGCCGATCCCATGCCGGAACCGGACACCGCTGCCTTACGAGCGCAGGCCCCGGTACCAGGGAGCGCCGGTTCGGCGGCTTCCCGGCCGGCTCGCGCGAATTCATAGTACGCACACAAGAGAGCGCCGGCATTACGAAGACAACTTAAAGTAGTTATTTTCAATACTTCTAGGATATATTGTCTTATATTTCGATTTTTATTTGTAGTTATTTACATCGCCTTCATAGGGACCTGCAAAGATCCGCTTCCTTCAAGGTTTAGGGATGAGGATGCGCCATGGTCCACGTCGGGCTCCTGCCGGTCTGCATGCTGTTCGGGATCCTGCTGCGCCGCAGCGGGCGGATGACGACCGACACGCCGTCGATCCTCAACGGCTTCATCATCCACGTCTCGCTGCCGGCGGTGACCCTGCTCCACGTCCACGACCTGGTGCTGGACGCAAGCCTGGTCTACCCGGTGTCCATGGCCTGGATCCTCTTCACCGCCGGGCTGGTGTTCTTCGTGCTGCTCGGCCGCTGGGCCAAGTGGACGCCCCAGTCCATCGGCGCCCTGATCCTCACCGCCGCGCTGGCCAACACCTCCTTCCTCGGCCTGCCGATGATCGGGGCCTTCTACGGCAACAGCCAGGGCGAGCTCGGGCTCGGCATCCTGATCGACCAGCTCGGGACCTACATGGTCCTTTCGACCCTCGGCATCATGGTCGCCGCGGTCTGCTCCCAGGGCCGCTTCACGGTCTTGGGGATCGCGAAGAAGATCGGGACCTTCACGCCGCTCTACGCCCTGATGCTGGCCTACCTCCTGCGGCCCTACGACTATCCCCCGGCCATGGTGACCCTGCTGGAGATCCTGGCCGGCACGCTGACGCCCCTGGCGCTGATCTCGATCGGCCTGCAGCTCCGCTTCGCCGAGTTCAAGGGCAAGCTGGCGCCGCTCGCCGCCGGGCTCGGCTTCAAGCTGCTGCTCGGCCCGGCCCTGATCCTGGTCCTCTTGACCGAGATCCTCGGCCTCGGCGGGCGCGTCGCCCAGATCACCGTCTTCGAGGCCGCCATGGGCCCGCAGATCGGCGGCTCGATCGTCGCCCTGAAGCACGGGCTCGACCGGCCCCTGGTGATCCTGATGGTCGGCATCGGAATCCCGCTGTCCTTCGCCACCGTGCCGTTCTGGTGGTGGCTGCTGCAGGGCCTCTGACCGCCCTGGGATATCAGGCGCCCGGGTCCTCGCAGCGGTTCCGGACCACGCGCAGCAGGCGCAGCAGCGAGCCGGGGTGGATGCCCAGGGCCTCCATGTGGCGGACCGTGTTCTCCAGGTACTCGCCGCAGGTGCCGCGCTCGCCGAAGCCCTGGACGATCAGGTCGGCGGTCTCCTCGACCCCGAGCCGCCCGGTGTACTGGGGATGCGAAGGGTCGACCACGAAGGTGGCGGCCTCGACCGCGCCGGCCTCGGTCTCCAGACTGAGCCAGCGCGGGGTGTAGACCCCGGTGATCATCTCGCGCTCGTAGAGATAGTCCATCACCGCCTCGCCCTCGGCCGCCGGCACCCGGTAGACCAGGCCGGTGCAGGAGCCGCCCCGGTCGAGGCCGAGCACCAGGCCAGGCCGCTCCGGCGTGCCGCGGTAGCGCAGGGAATAGACGCAGAAGCGCCGGTGGAAGCCGTGCAGGCGGGCCCGCCGCACCTCCAGATGCGGGAAGCCCGGATGCCACATCAGGGAGCCGTAGCCGAAGACCCAGAAGTCGCCGCTCGCCGGCGGCGTCATCCGCGGCCGCTCGACCACGACCAGCTCGCGCGGCGCGAGATGCCCCTTGCTTCTGCCTTCCGGCGCGGTCATCCGCCGCCTGCTCCCTGTTCTTGTTTCTGCGTCTCGAGCCAGGTTCGACCTGGGGACCTCCCCCTCACCCAGCTCCGGCTAAGGCTCGGCTTCCGCCTCGCCAAGCCTCCACATCCCTCTCCCGAGGGGAGAGGGAGGGGCCCGCAGCGCGGCAGCGCTGTGGGAGGGTGAGGGGCCCTAGCGGCACATCGTCGACCCCCGGACACAAAGCGATCATATTGCCGCCCCGACAAACGGCAAGCGGGACAAACGGCAAGCGGGACAAGCGGCAACGAAAGCACTACATCTTCGTCATGCCACGCTACGCCAAGATCACGCTCCTCTTCTTCCTGCTGCTGCCGCTGCTCGGGCTGCCGTCGGCCTGGTTCCTGTCGGGCGCCGTGCTGCGGCACAGCTTCGAGGCCTGGGTCCAGGACCGCCGGGACGAGGGCTACGCGCTGCGCTACGCCGAGCCCGAGCTGGCCGGCTTTCCCCTCGGCCTCGACGTCCGGATTCCGGAGCCCGGCGTCGAGTCGCCCAAGGGCTGGCTCTGGCGCGGTCCGGCCCTGACCGGCGGCGCCACGATCTGGGACCCCTTGAGCCTGGCCCTCGAGGCGCCCGGACGGCATGTCGTCGAATGGGGACCGCAGACCGGCCGCCTGTCCCTGCGGCTCGACGCCGCCGGCGCCTCCGGCCGCGCCGAGCTGGCCCTCGACGGCCGCCTGCGCCAGGCCGACGCCGCCCTGACCGACGTCGACGCCGAGGGCCCCCTGCCCGGTCCCCTCCACATCGACCGCCTGGACCTCACCTATCGGGACCAGGCCTCCGGGGCTCAAGCCAGGCCCTCCGCGCCGCCCGGCGATCTCCTGGTCACCGCCCTGGGCGTCGACCTGCCGCCCGGGCTCGCGCTGCCGCTGGGTCCCCGGGTCGAGCTCTTCCTGGTCGAGGGCCGGGTCGAGGGGCCGCTGCCGGCGGAGGCCAGCCGGCGGTCGCTGGCCCTCTGGCGCGACGCCGGCGGCCTGCTGGACATCCATCGCCTGAAGCTGCGCTGGGGACCGCTGCAGCTCGAGGCCGAGGGCCAGCTCGCCCTCGACAAGGAGCTGCGGCCGACCGGGGAGCTGACCTCCAACCTGCGCGGCGGCTCCGACCTGGTCGAGCACCTGGCCGAGCGCAAGATGATCGCCGAGCGCGCCGCCGGCGCCCTCAAGCTGGCGATCTTCGCCCTCTCCCGCAACGCCGAGGACGGCGGCCCGCCGGTCGTCGAGCTGCCGGTCAGTCTGAAGGACGGGCTGTTTTACCTGGGGCCGGTGGCGCTGTTTCGGCTGCGTCCGGTTCTCTAGGATCGAAGCTGCCGGCCTGGTGCGCCTCGACCACCTCGTCGCGGATCGCCCGGGTCCGGCGGAACAGGCTTTCCAGGGTCTCGCCTTCGCCCCAGCGGATCGCCCGCTGCAGGGCGGTCAGGTCCTCCGAGAAGCGCTGCAGGATCTCCAGCACCGCCTCGCGGTTGTTGAGGAAGATGTCGCGCCACATGATCGGGTTGGAGCCGGCGATCCGGGTGAAGTCGCGGAAGCCGCCGGCCGAGAACTTGACCACCTCGGCCTGGGTGCTGGTCTCCAGGTCGGTCGCCGTGCCGACGATGGTGTAGGCGATGATGTGCGGCAGGTGCGAGGTCATGGCCAGCACCTTGTCGTGATGGCCGGCCTCCATGATCTCGACGTCGCTGCCGCAGGCGCGCCACAGGGCGGCGACCCGCTCGACCGCCTGCTCGTCGGTCCCGGGCGGCGGCGTCAGCACGCACCAGCGGCGCTCGAAGAGCTCGGCGAAGCCGGCCTCCGGTCCCGAGAGCTCGGTGCCGGCGATGGGATGGCCGGGCACGAAGTGCACGCCCTCGGGCAGCAGCGGGCCGAGGTCGCGGATCACCGCCTGCTTGACCGAGCCGACGTCGGTGACGATGGCGCCCCGCTTCAGGCGCGGCGCCATGGCCTCGCCGATCCCGGCGTAGGTGCCGATCGGGGTGCAGACGACCACCAGGTCGGCGTCCTCGACCGCCGCGCCGGCCTCGGCATGGACGCTGTCGGCCAGGCCCAGCTCCAGGACCTTGTCGCGGCTCGCCTGGCTCTGGGCGCAGCCGGCGATCCGCCGCGCCAGCCCCTTGCGGCGCAGGACGTGGGCCAGGGAGGAGCCGATCAGGCCGACCCCGATCAGGGCGACCTTGTCGAACAGCGGGGCCTCCGACGCGGGCTCGCGGGTCTCGCCGGTCATGCCAGGAATCGCCGCAGGGCCTCGACCGCGGCCCGGTTCTCGGCCTCGGTCCCGACCGTCATGCGCAGGCAGTCCGGCAGGCCGTAGGCCGCCATGCCGCGCAGCAGGACGCCCTCCTCCTTCAGCGCCGCCAGGGCGTCGGCCGCGGTCCGGCCCGGCACGTCGGTGAACTGGATCAGCAGGAAGTTGCCCAGGCTGGGCGTGACCTCGACGCCCAGGCCGCGCAGGTTCTCCATCAGCCAGGCCCGCCAGGTCTCGTTGTGCTCGCGCGAGCGGGCGACGTGGTCCTGGTCCGCGACCGCGGCCAGGCCGGCGACCTGCGCGGTCCGGGTCACGTTGAAGGGCGCGCGGACCCGGTTCAGGACCTCGGCCACCGCCGGCGGACAGTAGGCCCAGCCCAGGCGCAGCGCCGCCAGGCCGTAGATCTTGGAGAAGGTGCGGGTCATCACGACGTTGTCCCGGGCCGCGACCAGGGCCCGGCCGTCCTCGTAGTCCGGCGCGGTCACGTATTCGGCATAGGCGGCGTCGATCACCAGCAGGACCTCCGGCGGCAGCCCGGCGTGCAGGCGCCGCAGCTCCTCCGCGGGCAGGTAGGTCCCCGTGGGATTGTTCGGGTTGGCCAGGAACAAGAGGCGGGTCCGCTCGGTCACCTTGGCCAGCAGGGCGTCGACGTCGGCGGTCAGGTTCGCCTCGCGCGCCGTGACCGGGGTCGCCCCGGCGGTCTTGGCCGCGATGTTGTACATCAGGAAGCCGTGGGCGCTGTAGAGCACCTCGTCGCCCGGCCCGGCGTAGGCGCGGACCAGCAGGGCGATCAGCTCGTCGGAGCCGGCGCCACAGACGATGCGCGCCGGGTCCAGGTCGTGGAGCGCGCCCAGCGCCCGGCGCAGCTCGGCCGAGGCGCCGTCCGGATAGCGGTGGAGCTCCTGCGCCGCGGCCTGGTAGGCCTCGACCGCCCGGGGGCTGGGGCCCAGCGGGTTCTCGTTGGAGGCCAGGCGCAGCGGCGGCCTGCCGCCGGGCGCCCGCGACTCGCCGCCGACATAGGGCTCGACCTCCAGGATTCCCGGGCGCGGCCGCGGGCTCATTGCGCGGCCTCCCGCAGCGGCGCCAGCTCGGCCGGGCTCAACGGCGCGGCATAGCCGCCGATCGGCCAGATCTGCAGCAAGGCGTCCTCGCCGACCTCGCGCAGCCGCGCGATCGGGGCGCCCGAGGCGCTGAAGCAGCCCTCGACCTCGACCAGGTGCAGCCAGCGCGCGCCGCCCTCGCAGCGGCTCTGCAGATCGAGCACGGTCAGGCCGGCACGGCCCAGCAGGTCGCGCAGCCGGCTGCGCGACAGCTCGGTCTCGGACTCCATGACGAAGAAGCTGCGGTCGCAGCCGCTGTCCTCGGGATCGAGCAGCCCCAAAGCCAAAGCCCCCGCGACACCGAAGCGGTCGACGGGGGCTTCCATGAAGGGCAGGCGGGCGATGATGCGCGGCACGCTCTCCCCATTGCGGGCGAGGCTCGGCCACCAGGGCTGCGGCTCGTCGGCCTCGGGCAGGGGCAGGACCCCCAGGGTCCCGTCGTCCTGGGCCACGGCCTTGATCACCTGGGCGCTGCTGCCGACCGCCTGGATCGGCGTCTGCGAGCCGAAGTGCTCGGCCGCGAGGCGGCAGAGCCCATCGTTGCCGCTGGCCGCCTGGACCACGATCTGGAGCGGCCCCTGAAGGCCGGTCACCGCCGAGAAGAGCTCGCGCCAGAGCCGCACGATGACCGTCTTGGGCAGGGGCCCCTGGTGCCGCAGCAGCAGGCGCCGCAGGACCTCGGCCTCGCGGCCCGGGCGGATCCGGGCACGGCCGCCCTGCTTGGCGGCACCAGCCTGGCGCGCCACCTCGATCCGCTGAATCAGCAGATCCTGAAGCGCCGCATCGATCTCGTCGATACGCCGCCGCAGTTCCTCCAGCGATGGCTGGTCCCCCGCCATAAGCAGCCCTGTCACACCTCCGTCACGAGGGCACTAGTGATAGTCAGAGGCCGGGGGAAAAGCAAAGAAAACCGAAGGAATCGGAGCGCGCCGCCGGGCCGTCTCGGGGGGCGGTTTTTCGGCCCCTTCCGGAGGCTTCAGGCGCGGCCGTCGTCGCTGCCCCGGCCGGCCACCTGGGGGAAGGGCACGACCACCGGGCGGCCCAGGCGCAGCCGCGCCGGCTCGTGGGTCAGGGTGCCGGCATAGAGCTGCTTGCTGGCCTCGACCACCACCACCCCGGCGAAGGTCGGGAACCAGCGCATGCCCAGGCGCTCCCAGGCCGGGGCCGTGCGCAGCAGGGTGTGGGAGCGGGTCGGCGGGATGTAGAGCGCCCGGGCGCTGCGGGTCGGGGTGAACATGTTGTCGCGCAGGAAGCGCGACAGCTGGCTGGGCGTGTAGGGCAGGCCGCGGCCGAAGGGCGTCCGCTCGAAGCGGGCCCAGACCCCGCGGCGGTTGGGCACCACCACCAGCAGCCGGCCGTTGCCGGCCATGACCCGCCAGGTCTCGCGCAGCAGGTAGCGCAGGGCCTCGCTGTTCTCGACCGCGTGGACCAGCAGCACCCGGTCGACCGAGTTGTCGGGCAGCGGCAGCTCGGTCTCGTCGACCAAGGCGACCGCGCCGGGCCCCTCTTCGGGCCAGTGCATCACGCCCTGCTGGGCCGGCATGAAGGCGAAGACCCGCTCGGCCTCGTCGCGGAACTGGCGCAGGTAGGGGGTGGCGTAGCCCAGGCCCAGGAGCCGCTGGCCGCGCACGTTCGGCCAAAGGTTGCGCAGGGCCCGCCGGATCAGCAGCCGGGCGACGTGCCCGGTCCGGGTGTCATAGAACTCGCGAAGGTCGACCACATCGCTGCGCATGGCAGACAATAACATAGGCCCGGTGAAGGCCCGGTGAAAGGGCCGGCCCTGGGGACGGCGGGACGCCGCGGCCCTTCTGGCCCGGGCCCGTCGGTGCTATCCTGGCGGGCAGGGCGCCCCGATCCCGGCACCCCGACCCCGTCACAGCGAGCAGGATCCCATGAAACTGAACTACTCCCCGACCTCCCCCTATGTCCGCAAGGTCCTGGTCGCGGCCCTGGAGCTGGGCCTGGCCGGGCGGATCGAGAAGGTCGACAGCAATCCCTGGGACGAGGCCGACGCCCTGCCCGCGACCAATCCCCTGGGCAAGGTGCCCGCGCTGACCACCGACGACGGCCAGGTGCTCTTCGATTCCCTGGTGATCTGCGACTACCTGGACGGCCTGCAGCCGGAGCCGAGCCTGATCCCCCGCGAGGCCGCGGCGCGGACCGCGGTGCTGCGCCTCCACGCCGCCGCCGACGGCATCCTCGACGCCGCGGTGCTGCGCCTGATCGAGGGCGCCCGCCGGCCCGAGGCCTACCGCTGGCCCGAGTGGGACGCCCGCCAGAAGGCCAAGATCGAACGGGCGCTGGACCTGCTGGAATCCGAGGCCGAGGCCCTCGCGGGCCCGCTCACCCTGGTGCCGATCACCCTGGGCTGCGCGCTGGGCTACCTCGACTTCCGCTTCCCGCAGGAGGACTGGCGCGCCGGCCACCCGAGACTGGCCGCCTGGTACCGGGACTTCGGCAGCCGGCCCTCGATGCGCGACACCGCGCCGCCGGAGGCTTGAGGGGGCGAGCGCCAGCATGATCGACGCCGAGACCCTGATCGCAACCCTGGGGCTGCAGCCGCACCCGGAGGGCGGCCACTACCGGGAGACCTTCCGCGACGCCCCGGCCGGGGGCGGCCGGGGCGCCATGACCGCGATCTACTATCTGCTGAAGGCCGGCGAGGTCAGCGCCTGGCACCGCGTCGACGCGACCGAGATCTGGCACTGGTACGCCGGCGCGCCGCTTGTCCTGACGATCTCCGAGAACGGCCACGACGCCCAGGCCCTGCACCTGGGCCCCGACGTGACCCAGCACCAGCGGCCCCAGGCCATCGTCCCGGCCAAGGCCTGGCAGACCGCCGAGTCTCTGGGCAACTGGACCCTGGTCGGCTGCACCGTCGGCCCCGCCTTCACCTTCGAGGGCTTCGAGATGGCCCCGCCCGACTGGCGCCCGACCCCGCGCAGACCGGGCGATTGAGATCACCCGCCAAGTTCCCGCCGTCTCGCCGCAAAGATGCCGACACAAAAGGCATAGTTCCTCCTGACGGCTTGTCTCTGGCCCATATAACCAGGCGAATAAGTGATCGGATATAATCTAGGTTATTTTTCTTATTTATTACATTTTTCCGCAGGGCCTCATGTTGAGACTATCATATTACTTCTAAAAATCAATAATTTGTGAGTTCTGCTCTCAATAACACTTTTATATTCTCCCGCCCGATACGGATGAAAGAGTCCGTCCCATCACTACTTCACTGCAGTAAGAGGGGGAACTATGTGGGGGCAGCTACGAAGGGCCACTATTCTCGGCGGCCTTTTCGCCGCCAGCCTTGCGTTGGCCGAAGGTGCGGCGGCAGAGAGCAAAGGCATCTACTTCGACTTCCACGCCGGCGCGGTCTACGTGCAGGAGGCCGACAACGAAGCCAAGAGCGGCGGCGGCAAAGCCGAGACCAGCTACGACCCCGGCTATTCGCTCGGGATCGCGCTCGGCTACGATTTCGGCGACTTCCGGCTCGAGGGAGAACTCTCGACCCGCGAGGCGGATCTGGACGAAATCGACGACGCCTTCCTCGGCGAGTTCAATGCCGGCGGCAACGTCTTTGCCAGTGCCGGCATGGTGAACGCCTACTACGACTTCGACACGGGCACGCCCTGGCGACCCTACCTCGGTGGCGGCATCGGTGGCGCGGTCGTGGGTTTCGAAGACGCCGACACCGAGGCAGCCGGCAACTTTGCGGACGACGATGACCTCGTCTTCGCCTTTCAAGCCGCCGCCGGGCTCGGCTACGAGTTCAACGACAACTTCACCTTCTACGGTGGCTACCGCTTCTTCGGCACCACGCCGCCCGATCTCGAAACGAATGATGACCTCAAGACCGACTTCGAAAGCGAGTTCTTCAGCCACACCGTCGAGGTCGGCATTCGCTACGTCTTCTGAGACCATCTTCCGTTCGAGACCGTGACCGCCCGGGGCTCTCCGCAATGGAGAGCCCCTCGCATGCCGATTTCGCAGCGAGACAGACAGCCGATCCGCGTCACCGCGCCTGCCGTGCCAGGGCGATGATCCGCAGGGTCTCGTCCCAGAGGTCGTAGGGCGCCAGGGCCTCGGGATCGGCCCAGGCGACCTCGGCGGCGTCGCCGCCCGCGGCGGCCTCGCCGGCCCGCCACTCGGCGAGGAAGTCGACCAGAGTGTAGTGGTAGGCGAGGGCGCCCCCCTCGTCGCGGGTCAGGGAATCGACGACGTCGAGCAGCGCCGTGACCTCGACCGTCAGGCCGGCCTCCTCGGCGACCTCCCGGGCCGCGGCGGCGCGCACGGTCTCGCCCAGGCGCTGGCGCCCGCCGGGCAGCGACCACGTGCCCCGGCGCGGCGGCTTGCCCCGGCGCACCAGCAGGACCCGGTCGCCCTTGAAGACGACCACGCCGACCCCGATCAGGGGACGGTTGGGATAGTCGTTCATACCCGGCGCGCCGCCTCGCGGAGCCTCTCGTCCAGCTCGACCTGGTAAGCGGTGGCCATGGCGTTGGTCTCGTTGGCCATGGCGACCACGGCGAGCAGCTCCTGCAGCATGGCGTCGCTCATCCCCGCCTTGCGCGCCGCGGCGGTGTGGGAATTGATGCAGTAGTCGCAGCCGTTGGTCGCGCTGACCGCGACGAAGATCATCTCCTTGACCATCGGGTCCAGGGCGCCGGCCGCCATGACCTCCTTCAGGCTCTCCCAGGTCCGCTTCAGGGTCGGCGGATGCTGGGCGATGGCCTTCCAGAAGTTGTTGATCCAGTCGACCCCGCGGGTCGCCATGATGTCGTCGTAGACGGCGCGCACCTCGGGCGGCGCCTCCTCGTACTCCACGAAACGGCTGATCGGCATCGCCCTGCCCCTTCCCTGCTGCCTCGGTCCTGCTGGCTGCTGGAGCCGTGCCGGCGGCCACCCTCGCCCTTCGACGGGCTCAGGGTGAGGGTGAACAGCCTCAAAGGCGTCGCCTCATGCTGAGCCTGTCGAAGCATGACCGCGGGGCAAGGCCTCACGACTTCGTCAGCAGCCTGTCACCGCCCCTTATACCAAGGCGCGCCGATCGTGACTCAATCGGCGGCACCCTCGGGGCGGAGGTGGCCGCGGTAGTGGATCAGCAGGCCGGCGACCGGCAGGGCGATCTCGACGTCGAAGACGAAGCGGCCGTCCTCGACGCTCTCGCCGGCGCGGATCCGCGGCCAGAGCGCGCGCGGCAGCGGCAGGCCCAGGAACTGCACCCCGCGCAGCGACAGGGTCAGGCCCTCGCGCCCCGCGGCCAGCTCGATCAGGAAGCGGCCGGGGCCGAAGCTCTCGAACATCCAGCCCGGCCGGCCGGCCGGCACCTGGTAGGAGGCCAGGCGGTGGGTGCCGAAGCGGCGGTACCAGCGCTCGCCGCCGGCCTGCGGCAGGAAGCGGACCTTGACCGGCAGGTTCTCGCCGGCCGGCGGCAGGCCGAAGAGACGTCCGGCAAGGCGCGACAGGGGATGCTCGCCGCGCCGGACATGGCAACGGCCGCGGGCGATGGTCTCGCCGCTGACGTCGTGAAGCTGACGGATCGGCGCCGGCAGGGACTCGAAGCCCCGGCCCAGCAGAAGCCGATAGAAGGGCGCCACCTGGACGGTCTGCCCACGCCCGGACGGCGACACGCGGATAGGTCTCCCTTAAGCTCTTCGGCCGGCGGCGAAGGGCGCCGGGTCCAGGCCCGGAACCTAACCCAGATTCCGCTCCGCTGTCAGGCCATATACTGCCCGCCGTTGGCCGAAAGCGTCGACCCGGTGATGAAGCCGGCCTCGTCGGCGGCCAGGAAGACCACGCAGCGGGCGACCTCCTCCGCCTCGCCCAGCCGCCCGACCGGGATCTGCGGGATGATCTTGCTGTCCAGGACCTCCTTGGGCACGGCCCTGACCATCTCGGTCGCGATGTAGCCCGGCGCGATGGCGTTCACGGTGATGCCCTTGAAGGCGTTCTCCTGGGCCAGCGCCTTGGTGAAGCCGATCAGGCCGGCCTTGGCCGCGGAGTAGTTGCTCTGCCCCATCTGGCCCTTCTGGCCGTTGACCGAGGAGATGTTGATGATCCGGCCGAACTTGCGCTCGCGCATGCCCTCGATCACCGGACGGCTCATGTTGAACAGCGAGTCCAGGTTGGTCCGGATGACGGCGTTCCACTGCTCCGGCTCCATCCGGTGGAACATGCCGTCGCGGGTGATCCCGGCATTGTTGACCAGAACCTCGACCGGCCCCAGGTCGGCCTCGACCTTCCGGACCCCGCCCTGGCAGGCGTCGAAGTCGCCGACGTCCCACTTGTAGACCAGGATGCCGGTTTCGGCCTTGAAGGCGTTGGCCGCCTCGTCGTTGCCAGCGTAGCTGGCCGCGACCTTGTAGCCCGCGTCCTTCAGCCCGACCGAGATGGCGGCCCCGATGCCTCGGGTTCCGCCGGTGACCAGCGCCACTCTTGCCATAGCTTTGCTCCCTGTCACTTTTTCAAGCCCACCCGTCTCTTCGCGCGGCCAAGCCGCCCTCGGCCGGAAGGACTATGAAAACATGGAAGCGCAGGCTGGGCTAGGGATCATTGAGCCAGATCACGGAAGCGTCGTGACAAAACGAAGGCGGGCCGCCCCGAGGACGGCCCGCCCGCACTGCCTAGGTCGTAAGGGTTAACGCCCGGCGCCGATCAGCGCTCGACGCACATGGCGATGCCCATGCCGCCGCCGATGCAGAGGGTGGCCAGGCCGCGCTTGGCGTCGCGCTTCTGCATCTCGTGCAGCAGGGTGACCAGGACCCGGGTCCCCGAGGCGCCGACCGGATGGCCGATGGCGATGGCGCCGCCGTTGACGTTGACCTTGTCCGTGTCCCAGCCGAGGTCCTTGTTGACCGCCAGGGCCTGGGCCGCGAAGGCCTCGTTGGCCTCGATCAGGTCCAGGTCGTCGGTCGACCAGCCGGCCTTCTCCAGGGCCGCGCGGCTGGCCGGGATCGGGCCGGTGCCCATGATCGCCGGATCGACGCCGCAGGTCGCCCAGGAGACGATCCGGGCCAGGGGCGTCACGCCGCGGCTGGCCGCGGCATCGGCGGACATCAGGACCACCGCGGCGGCGCCGTCGTTGATGCCGCTGGCGTTGCCGGCGGTCACCGTGCCTTCCTTGTCGAAGGCCGGCCGCAGCTTGGCCAGGGTGTCGACGGTCGTGCCGTGCTTGGGATACTCGTCGCTGTCGACGACGACGTCGCCCTTGCGGGTCTTGATCGTGACCGGGACGATCTCGTCCTTGAAGCGCTCGGCCTTCTGGGCGGCCTCGGCCTTCTGCTGCGACGCGGCGGCGAAGGCGTCCTGCTCCTCGCGGGTCAGCTGCCACTTGCGCGCCACGTTCTCGGCGGTGTTGCCCATGTGATAGCCGTTGAAGGCGCACCACAGGCCGTCCTTGATCATGGAATCGAGAAACTTGACGTCGCCCATCTTGGCGCCGTTGCGCAGGTGCGCGACGTGGGGCGCCTGGCTCATGCTCTCCTGGCCGCCGGCGAC
>JAAUYG010148181.1_pt1 | contig 12989 bp, 15 predicted proteins | sample 7278091 | NCBI WGS metagenome assembly JAAUYG01 (sample SAMN14350201, study PRJNA611818) | marine sediment metagenome | isolation source: surface marine sediment (0.6m) | place: French Polynesia: Moorea | collected 2018-08
AAAGACTGAAGGCAAATTGTAGTGCAGCGCAAGCATCTGCCAAGGAGAACGGTAGGCTGTTGTCTGGACTGATTTTTTTAGAAAACTAATTTCTCAGGTCCTTTATCCAACTTTGGTTTGGAAAACGCCGGATTAACACAACGTTCTGTGAAAGGCCCCTTGAAATCAAAGTAACAAACGCGAAGTGCCCGGACATACTCACCTGGTCAATGAGGTAGTAAACAATGTAAGCTGCGCCACGGGCCACGGAGAAGACCTGCACACTGGGCCCCGCCAGGCCCAGGGCGAACGCGCCAATGAGGATCGCAAAGAACACCTGCAAGGAAGAATTTGCTGGATTAGTGGTGGATGAAGCGCACGGAGGCACCATGTTCACTAAGATCCCTCTCATGGCGTACTGACCGTAATGATGTTCCCTCCATCGTAGTTCTCTGGTTGTTCTCGAATCAGTTTGGCGCCGTACCAGAACGCCAGGGCGAAAGCACAGAACTGCAGGAAAAACACGAAGCCCAGACTTCCACCGACGAACAAGCCCTTCTTCACGCCGTTCTTTTTGGCTTCGTCCAAGTTTCCGTTGTACCTGAAGGACATGAAAACACCCAGCCACGAATGACCAAAGAAGCTCCCCAGGTCAAACAGTGGCACGATATAAAGTAAAATCCCCCTTTTCTACCTGACACTTTCCTTCTGCTGCCCGCCGAATGCCGCCACAGTGCGCATGGAGCTGAGTACCTCCTCCGCCACTGCGCCCGCCTTCGCGTACGCCTTCTGTTCCGCGGCTGTGAACCTAGCTCCCAGCTAAAACAAGACAAAATACCGTTAATGTCCCTGGGTGTATTTTAGGAGGATAGAACAAATCATAACATGCTGCAAAGGAAATACTTGTGCACGACTGACTAGAGGTTAATTTCTGCTCACCCCCATGAGGATCGCTGCGGAGATGGCGAGAAGAGGCACAATGGACGTGATGACGAGGGTCAGTTCCCAGCCGCGAATGAAGCCAACGATGAATCCGCCAACAAACTGAGCCATGAACTGGAAGAACTGACCCAGTTTGTCTCCGATCCCCTCCTGGATCTTGTTGACGTCACTGTTCAGAAAGAAAACGTTGTTTTGTGTGTTCTTTGGACTTCCTATTGCGGCCAACGAGGCTTTTGGATGAGGAATGCCATTTTAGTGGTTGAGAGAATCGACTGGTGGTTACTTTCTCGACTGCGTCTTTTCAGGGGTTTCAACAACGACACAATGGTTCATTGCGCTTGCCTGTGCGCAACTGTCCTGTTTTTGTATGTTCAAACGAAAAGCGAAAACAGTCCGTTTGGACTAGAACTCGCGCTTCAGTAAGAATGTCAAGAAATTGAAGTTCTTACTCTGAGAGTCTGTTGTTTAGTTCTCCCGATTCGTGCAAGTCAAACCAACCAATCTCCTGCTTCAGAATCGACGTGAACAGCAGAGTTCTGATTCGCTGCCCCTGTCTGTAGGCAGAGAGACTCCAGAACGTGACCTGACAGTAACCCAACACCAACACAGCGCAGCCTAAACCTGCAATGGAAAGCAATCTTTTCACTCCCGGAAAGCTACGGCGCAGGCTAAAAGACCGAGATCAGCACAAAAAGGCTGCATATTCAAAGCAATTCACAGCACAGCTCAACTCACGCCAGATCATTTACCTCCAAATGCATGTGCAATTCTTGAGTGATCTTCTTATTCACGAAGTTTTTTGAACAACGCATTCATTTACCTATGTACCAGTAGACTGATGTCATGATTTGATTCATGAAGTCTTCTGCTGTGACCTGCTCCAGGAAGTCTACTGCTTCCTGTAACCCTAACGATTCCAAGCATTCTCTGCAAAGCACAAAAACAAAGGGATGCCAGCCACACAGATACACGCAGACTTCGAATTGTTTTTCAGATTTGCCCGACCAACATTAAAATGGACCCATCCGAGATGGACCCTGACCAGCTCTACGCAAGGATTTTGGTGCGACATGAGAATCACCACAGGTGACACTTCCTGTTCCAAAACTCTGCAGCACTGTCATTCAACATCATTGCCACATGGCAGAAAAAATTGGCTATTTTGTTTCGCGACAGGAGCAGAAAGTGTCCTTTGTCTCTCCTTTTTCTAACATGCTTCATGGAGGAGTCGATCAACAAAGGATGCCTGGGAATGACCTACAAAAGCCTTTCAGGATCCGCCTGTGCGTCTTCCTTGCTTCCGATGTCGGGGCACCCTGCTGTCACGTTGTTGCCAAATTTGTCCCAGAACAAGTTGAACTGGTCGTTGTTGATGAACGTGGACGTCAGGTCTCCGAACACGATCGTCATGAGCGGCATCATACATCCGTGTGCGCACGCAGCCAAGATCCCGACAATGATCATCACCCGGTCCCTCGTGTCTCCAAACCGGAACTACAGGAAATAGCAGTGAGTTTGTTGACATTCAGACCACAATGTCAGGGTGGATCGCTGCTTTCAGGAAATAAAAGTGTTCTCTTTCAACCAAAGACGTTGTGATTGAGTACAACCTAATTCTCCACAAGAACAAAGAGCCTTGGTACAGAATTGTTTTGGCATTTGACCAACAAGAAACCCACAGACCAAACACAAACTGGATTCCGCCATTCCTTACCAATTCTATAATTCCGACTTGCGGTGGTTTCTCTTTGTTCTTCTTGCCATTGCCATCTCCGGAATCAGACTCAACACTGGATCCAGCTGTCGGCGCCTTCCCATTCTCTCCAATCTGATGCATATTGATGTCATCCACCTTGGACCGCTGCAATGATGTGAAGTTGTCATTTCGACATGCAGTTGTGTCTGAACGTTCTCTTGGTTATAACCCATGCACCACTGCCCAGGGACCGAAGCGGAAACCGAGTTGCTATCATGTCACTCACCCTGTTATTGCCATTTTTCTCAGTTCCATCGAACCCAGCGTTTTCATAAACGTTGTTGTAGATGTTTTCTCCGCTGATTTCGTAACTTTTCGTCATTGCGCCTGAAAGTAAATGCGCACAACAGCTGATTCGCTTCTTAGCGCCCATGACGGACTTGGCATGAATTTGTTCTTGCAGGGGATCTTCCTTTCGTTCATTTCTCTTGTTACATTGGACTTGTGTTTTTACTTCTACACAAGGTCACTTTACACAAGGATTGGTTCCTTCGTTCGGGGTTTTCAGGAACACGCCTTCATGGAATGAACGACACCAGACAAAAACGATGTAGCCAAGAACTCAGAATCTACTACAAAACTTGAACATTCTCTGAAGAAAACTACACATCATTGAATCAAAGGAGTACCATCCATGTCAACACCTGGCAGACTGATCTGTCCCGCTGCCATGGCTGTGTATCCTGTCTTCCTTTTCCTGCTTCTGCTGTTCTCGGTGGCTTCATCGAGGGCATCAATCTCATTTTGAACACGCGTGGACGTATCATCAGCGCTGGAGTCATTCTGCAAACTTTGTTGACGTTTAGAGGGAGCATTGCTGAAATCATCCTCGTTCTCAACGACACCTTGCCCTCTTTTGTTAATAGTCATTTCAATGTTTGCCTTTTCAGAGCTGTTGCGTTCTTCAGTGACTGTTTCATCCTTTGTGTCCTTGCTTTCCTGTCCTGTATCCGCAGAACCAGTCACTTCGGATTCAAACGCCTCGTACACCGGATTCACGAATCCAGCGCCAGAAACTTCTTCATCAGTTGAGCTCATTTGCTCCATGATATCAGGTTTTTAACTCAAGACCCCAAGAAGCTGGATATTCTCAGGACAAAGCACCTGATAAAACTGCAATAACCTCTGCAGTGATTTTGACAACAGTTTCAGAGACGGTGTTGTGTTTTCACTTCGTCAAATCTCAACAAAATTAGAACGAAAAAAAACTCCTTCGCTCAAGCTGCAAGGGTGCCTTTTTCAATCCAATCTGGGTGGATGGCTTGGAACCCCCCAACGCTGGACGTCTCAGGGGTCCAAACCGTCGCTTGACGTTCCACCTTCCTGATTTGCCTTTGTTGTGCCAAAAGAGTATCAGAATCAGAACGCTCAGAATTACGGCCAAAAGCAGAGCAACGTAAGCCTTTTTTCACATGCCAACAGTTTTGTAGCGAGAGGTCTGTTGTGACTTTTTCTGCATGCTGACGCTGTTGACATTTAACCTGAGTTTGTGTACACCCAGTAGTGGAATTGCATCAAGATGTGCAAACAAACCTCAGACCTCTTTTGCAGAAATCCTATGTAATCTCTGAAATTTTGGCAGCATTATCTTTGAAAGGTGGAAATCGCTCCACAGAAACAAACAAGCAGAATCCTTTTCAATCTGTCAGCGTTTAGACGTTTTTGTGTCCTCACAATGGAGACGGAATGGTACGCTCTTTTCACTTGCAGTTGTTTTGATTGTTTTTGTTTTGTTTGACTGCATGAGGACAACAATACGTGCATGAGGCAGCAAATTGGTGCCGGAACAAGGCAATTGGTTTCGTGAGTTTTGTTCAAAATCAGAGAACACCCATGTGAATGCAATTTTCAACATTAAACCACCTCAAATCTGGCATTTACTGCTGATGGAGAGCTGAGGTAAATGCAAGCAAACGAGGCAACAATGTATTTTTGCTCTGGAAGAGCCAGAAACACCTCATTCCCTGGACATTGGGTCAGGCATTGCACATCCGGCCTGCAAGGTGGATTCTGCAATTGAAATCTGACACATGGAGATGGGTTTCATTGAAAACGAATTTTTTCTTGGCGTGCAGGCATGCGAGGACTGAGGTTTCAGAAAAACTGCCAAAAAAACCAGCAATTCTGCTACCAGTTTCTTGAAAATTTACAGCGATGTATGGATTGAGCAACACAACAGCTTCCAGTATACGTTCATTTCCGTATGACACTTGAACAAACATGACACGGTGGAAACAATCAATGGTTTGTGTTTTACACAAAGCACGCCATTTGCTTCTTTTTGTGTGTGTATTCGCATCCGAGTGGGCCATCATGTCTTGCGATGCTAAGTTGGCATCGGGTAATTTTCCAGGGATGTGCCTGGCTCCGAGAGCAGTGCAGATGTTTGAAGCCAGTTTCCCTGACTTTTAATTCAAACAATATTCACGTTCCTGAAAGTTTCTCCTTCTTCTAACCTCAGGAATCAGTGCACACACACACACACACATATCATTTGACTCCCAAAAACACCTGTGAGAGGTTACTTCACTCTGAATTCACGTGAACACACAATGGGTCCAATTTACAGGTGGGCTGGCTGATTCCAATCAAAAATTGTACATCGCAATATTTTATTCACACTGAAGGCCAATTCAACAAACATGAACAGGCTGAGAAAGAAAGTTGTTCAACTACCTGCAGGAGTTATCTGCCGGAACAGTCCAAATGACTTCGGCTTGTGATTTTGTTTTGTCCAGTCGCGAAGATTAATTGAAATATGTTTGGTGACTTTCCAAAGAAATACGTCTCAGTAAGGGACAAACGTTCTCAAGATAGCTGTTATCAGTCCTGGGCGAGTCCGTGGCAACTATCGCAAGAACTGACATCGCCAAATACGGCAAAACGGAGCTTTAAGTGGAGCAAATGAGTAACACACAAATAGGTTTTCATTTTCTCATATTGTGTAAACAAATCGAGAATAATTGCACCATTGACGTTGAGGACGATTCCCATCCTGTGAGAAAGTATTTTTGTCTTTTCTTGGTCCTTTCTGCGCGCCCAAGTTGCGCAGCAAACGCTGAAAACCCACATGCCTCTGACTCATAGCCCATTCATCAACTTGTATTGTGGCACAAAAAAGTGAAGCAATTTGAAAAAAAAAACAGGGTTAGAACTTTTGTGAATGAACTTGTCCTGGGCGACTAGACCAAATCCAGGATGCGAAAACTGCTATTCTACCTTTGGCTTGTTTTCTTTCTCTGCTGAACATGCGCAAGCAGATCTTTGCATCAAAGGAAAAAATAGAGTGCCTTTTTGGCCCAATAATTTGAAAAGAATGGCCTGAAACATCGAGAAATACACAATATCAGAAACGTCTGACCAACCAGGGTGGTAGGGGGTCCACGGACGGACAGATAAGTGGACGACTTGCGTTGGCAAGGCGCGACGAAAAAGTCAGATAACACAGTGTGGTGAGTCGCGCCCAACTGAGTTTACTCGCCATTGATCTTTTCATCTGCGAACGCACAATTCCTTCGGAAAACTGAATCTACAACAAGCAGCTGTATATACATGTACAGCCTGAGAGCGCGCGGATGGTGGACAAATTTGTAGGCCTACAGCTTCTATTTGGCAGAGTCCCAATGCAACCTTCCCCCGTGTGCCATTCCGTTTCGTTGAGAGGGGCAAGAGAACAGGGAATTTTGCCAGAGTTCCAAAAATGCCGTTCCGTTTCGTCGGAAGGGGGGTAAGAATTTCAACTGACAGGAAAAAAAAAACTTGTGTCCAAACAGTTTGAACAAACAAACAAGATGCTTCAACCGACACAACCCGTGCCTCCGAGACTGAAACTGAGGAAAAAGAATCACGCGCGACAAGTTTTGTTCTGATGCTCAAATAAGGACTTCTTGACTGCAAATCTTCAGATCCTTTCAAAATTTCTTGTTCAAAGAAACGCTGCATTTCACCAATTGGTCAAAACAGAGAACGAACATTTCTCCCTTATTGAGAAATCAAGTCACTGATAACATATGCTCTCAACAGTGATAGTCTGATCAGTTGGCTTCTTGAATAAATGGACAACTCTTCAGTGAACCTGAATACGATAAAGATCAAGTGTTGTGTTCCTTTTTTCTCAAAAGGTAAAACGAAAACAGTAAACTGACGCAACAACTGAACAGTGGCTCGCTTTCATGAACCTGCTGCTTGAATGCCGCAAGCTCTGCAGCGCTGAACTGCTCTTTCCCAATTTTTTTTCGCACAAAAACAGTGGGAAAGCTAATTCTAAGTGGAACTGAGAAGAACCAAAAGTGCATGGTTGGTGGAATTTGGAAACCAGTAATTTGAAAATCAAACCAAATGTCCTCTTTTGCTGCTTGAGGTAAACAACTCCGGAACAGGGATTCCAACGATCTGAGACAGACCATGGCCCACAACACTCTAACTGCCGAGAATCTTTCTTCATTTTTGGGAACGTCTAAGCAGAATGTTGCACAAAAACACAAGAACAATGCCACTGAGTCTTGTTGCCTTATTGGTGAGGAGCTGAAGTGGTGATCACAACCAATTGTTGTGGGTCAACAGTTTTTGATTGTACTCAATGACAGTCAGAACACATAATAGATAAGTACATTGAGATAAAACCACCGCGATGTATGAATTCCATTCTTGGACACTTAAGGGACATGAACTAGAGCAGTTTAACATGAGATACCGCTCCAAATAGATGTGAGCAACAGAGGACACCGAGTCAGTCATCACTGAACCAAATGATATTTTCATTTGATGACAGGAAGATATTTTCACAGATCCACCGGTACATTTCTATCAATCGAGTTTCATTTTGGCAGCCGTTTCATCACGGTTTGGTAACCAATAGGCAGACAAGAAGACTCTTTGCGTGCATGGGTTTTTGCAAGAAAAAGATGCCTTTCTGCGGCGGCACATTACAAAAGTGCACTGGACAAAACACAACACATGCACCAACACAAGAAACGTGTTGGCAAGTAATGACGAGATATATATTTTTTGAGGATGTTCGTCTCGGATGTTTCTTCCAGACATCCTCAAACACTTCCGGATTTGGTTTTCCCATGCGCCTCCTGCAGACACCAGCCAAAAAAATTCTGAGTGAGAACGAGTTGGGTGGGTCGTCAGGCTGAAGTCCGGACTGTGATCAGTCGTCGCATCAGAAAAAGTCATTTTCCAAATACATGAGTGCACAGAATGACGATTTCGACTATTTATTCGCTTGTATGTGTACATCCATGTACAAGAAGAAACTTAACACTTGCAGGCATGTTCTATATAGCATATTGGATGAATGTAAAAAAAAAACTTATGTGCTATTTGTGGTAAAAACAAAACGTGTACAAGTATCAGACATATTGAAAAAAGTATCCATGGGTAAAGTTCGTCTTTTTTTCAGAACGAGTGTCCACCCACATGTCATGGCAGTTTCAACGTGACATCAGTTGGCTGAACACCTTCAAAATTTGCAGAGTCTGACAAAAATATAGTGAAATAAGACCTAACTAGAAATGTACTGTTTTGGGAAAGCTCCCCAAGAGATTCACAACTTCACCAACCGACGGAGTTCGGACCAGGAGGGCCCAAACCATTTTTTCTCGCTGCAAATCCAACCATTCTACCTTCGGATTTTTACAATTTTCATTTATTCCTTCGTAACTTTAGGAAACTGAAGGCTTTGAGACAAGTGTCATTTAGTCACACAACAACAACTGAGAGGGGGGTAACGTCAGACGGGGCCGTTAACATCAGTCTGGAGGGGGGAGTAATATCTTGGGGGTGTATCTCATTGGGAGTCAAGCCTGAACCACAGTCTGCTCGAAGGCAGCGAAGTAAAGAGATCCAGCTTCTTTTTGTAATTGTAACCTTTTCAAACACACACACGCACACACCAGCGAAAAGAAATGGTACAGGTCTGTAATTGCGAGAGAAAGTGATGTTTAAACAACACAAGCGCGAAACATAGATGTTGTCAAAGCAATCCAGCGCACCGCCACATTTGTGTAAAATGTACGAGTATGAACGAAACATTAACGCAACGCAAAATGGCAAGAAATACAAGGAAATTGTCACAGGAACAAAGCAAGAAGGAAATAACCAACAAGCAGCAAGTATAAATGCGCAACTGTCTTCTGTTGCAGCACACTCGCATTTTGTGCTTTCTCAAGCATTCTTGAAACCAAAGTGAAACACAGACTGCAAAATGTCTTTGTTGGGGGGGGGGGCAGTTCCAAAGCACAAAATAAGACCTGGAACTCACTTCTTAGGGACCAAAACTTGTTTTAACAGCATCCTTTTCAAACACTCATTTGTGACTAGAAATAAGCACAAGAAACATTTACACAATGACTAGACCTGAACGTTGTGGGAGGGACGCACCACCTCACTTCCCGTAAAACTCCAAAATACCCAGAAATGTTTTTTCCGTCAGAGATTCCAAACAACAAATTCTCAGTGTTCTCTGCGAGCGAAGAAGTCAACGGCAAAAAATTCTGTGACATAAACAGATCTGAAGGGATCTCAATGCAGTTAAAAAACAAAAGGAGACAACAGAAAAATCGAACCACGGAGACTGTGAAACTGCGACTGACAGTTCTCAAAACAGCTTTGAATCGACAAAGCCAGGTGCAATCAGAACGACACACATTCAGCAATGAGAATGTTCATTTGTACATTTGAATTTCACCATGAAAACCTTTCACATAACATGCATCAATTGTTGGAAACAACAATGTACTCGACAAGTACGCTTCGTTAGCGTAAAGGCCGAGCGCCCCCCACCGTCACGTAATCACGTGATACCATCATGTGACAATGTCATGGGGGGGGGGGTTCAGCTGTGTGTGTGTGTGGGTGGGTGGTTCAGCCATGTGGTGGTGGTGGTGGGGGGGATCCACCACGACGACATGTACTTGACTCCATAAGGCCGTCGTGCTCAGCCTAAAAATGAACAATTTCTACTTGTAGAACTCTTTGCAACTCTTGATTTGACCAACAAATACAATGAAATTGTTCTTGCGATTCATCAAAGCCAAAGTGAAGAACAACAAAAACAAGTCAAGTTCCATACAACATGGTGCTTAACTTTTTTGTGCGTTGAATAAATAAGTGCCAGACTGAAAAGAACAACAAAAAACGTTTCGAAAACGAAAACCTAAAAAAGACAATGGAACAAAAAATTGGTGGGAAACTAACTTGGGCAATTTTTACACAAAGAAAGCTGTGGAATATAAGTGATCTTTCCTCGGTTCTATTGGCAGAACACACAAGAAGTTCTCGCGCGTGCAACAGAAATAACTTGTAAACAGTGACAAATAAGTGTGTTCAGTTCTGAAAAACTGCCGGGTATTCGAATAAATTCATTCAATCAACTTCAGGAAATTTTTTGTCAGCAACAAATGAATCGTCGGGAAAGCTCCATTTTTGGAAATCTTTTGACCCACGTTCTGTGACGCAGTTCGCAGACGCTTGAAATCTTGCGCCTTCGTCACAAGTTTTCGAATTGCTTTTTGCCTGTGAAACCAGAAATGGGGGAAAACTGACGAAACAGATTGTGACAACTTTATGGAAGTCTCCTGCCAACACATTGAAGTGAATGTCGACTCATCCCTCACCAGTTTCAAAATTCTCTTCAGTGAACGCAGTTCAAAGAGAGAAGATACGTGGGAAATGAAGCTGTGCAAGTACTTCCGGAATCTGTTTTCTTTCCACAGCCACTCTGTGGTCAACCCTGATTGGAACCACCCACTGATCGGAACCACCACAAACTAGTCACGAAACGTGAAAAAAAAAACAAAACATTTCACCATTTATGTTTCACAAGGAACTCAACTCGAGATAAAACTACGTATCACCTCTGGTGCGCAGAAGATTTCGTAACTTGCCTCAATCTCTACTAACATTGCTCTTTTGCCATTGTTGATACTGACCCTCCAACATCCTTTTTTTGGTGGTGGGGGAGGCTGTTAAACCGGATGAAGAGCTTCAGAGCTGCACATCAGAGGTTCCAAAAATTGCATTTTGACCCGGAATCAAATCCCACAAATTGCAAAACACTTTTTAAGGGCACTTAAGCAGGAAACGTGGTGATTTCTGAGCGAGATGGCCACCTGGTCATTTAGTTTTTCTCAACCATTTCAGCTTGAACTTTTTGAAAGTAAAAACAGGCGTTCTGTTGCTTTTATGTAGAACGTCACAAACTGGACACTGCCAAAATGTCTGCTTCAAACAGGTCAGAGTCACTAGAACTCAACAATTTGCCAGATTTGGTAACAAAAAGACAGAGAAGTTTAAAACATTCATTGTGCTTGTTTTGAAACTGGCAGTGCAAACTGTAAATCAGGTGGATCTTTGTTGGACAGTTGTGAGCTGTGAGATCACGTGAGGATTGGGGTTAGAAACATTGTCCGTCTGGAGTTCGGCGTTTGTATTGCCGAAACTGAGGTCCTGGAATGACTGTGAAAAACACTGAAAACTTTTCCCTTTTGCCATTCGCATAACAATTGCAGAATGCAGCTCTTCTCACAACTGTGCGTCTTAACGAGAACAACGGGGCCTGGAAGCCTTCGGACAAACATTGGGACGCACAAATGCGAAAAGAGCCAAACAAACACACCGGGAACAAACGTACACAATCTTTCGCGTTGGGACAAAAGCGAAGAGAACGACCACCAGCAGAGTCTCAATCTGAGCTCTGCGTTGACAAAACACATTTCACTATGTAAGTAGTCAGTTACACAGGAGACACATTTTAGCCTCTGCATAAATATCTTATATCACTACAGTAATGTGAATACATATGAAGTAGAATTTGTAATACCAAGTACTTGCAGGTCATGGAGCACTTGAGTTGACATTGTCACTGGCTGATTGGAGAAGTGGAGTCGTAGACTTTGTGCAAGTCGATGCGCAGTTCACTCTTCTCACAGTACTCCTTGCGCGCAATCATGATCTCCTTGATCAGGCTGTGAGCCAACAGGATCGCGAACAGCTGCAACAAACAGAATTTGTTTAACACAGTCCTGTTCACGACCAAGAGCAGGAGGTGGACTCCTTATTTGTGAAACAGCAGCCAGTGTAGGCACTGTGGGTTCAATGTGCCGAGAAGTTCGAGAAAAGATGAATAGCAATCTTTCCACCCACCTCTATGAATCCAACACCGAATGCGATGAGCCCAATAATGATGAGATTGTCCTTGAAGATTATCATCAGGGGTTCTATACACCCTCGCACGTTTATAGTGTGAGCTGCGTACTGTTCCTGCAATGCACAACACAGACATTTGCAAATTCGTTCCCCGCAATGTCTGTTGTTGTCTGCCGTTACAAACGACCAACTGAAAATTGCCAAATCTGTTGAGAGCTTGTTACTGTGTTTTCCCTTTCGTCAGGGGTCCCTGGGTCAGCAGAAAACAACACAGAGTGAATACGTACCCCCTCTATGCGAGTCTGATAGCCGCACTGCACGTTTGACGGGACTCGGCAGCAGGAAGACGGAACTCCGCATCTGCAGGTGAGAAAGGAAACACCGTCATCACCCGCATACAAGACGCATCTTTCAAAAACTATGGCTTCAAAAGTTGGGGTGAGTCTCCTTCGAAGATAACTTTTCAGCAGATTTTAATCCAAATTATGAACCATGAGTTCAAGCCGAAAAGAGTGTGTGTGTTTGTGTGTGTGGCACTTTGTCCTTGCTTTGGGAAGGAGGAAACAGGACACACCAGTATGCCAGGTGAACACAAAAATCCTGGTGAATATGCTGATCATGATTTCACACAAAAAATGTTTTTGAGCAGGAGCGATGGAGTTAAAAAACTCAGCACCGCACATGTCTGAAAAGAATGAACTGCTGGAAGGTCTGCACTGAATTGATGTGCGCATTACCTTTCTTGCGCAGGAGACGAGCAGTTGTAATAGATATTCAGCTCCCAGTCATTGTAATCGTTCGCTCCGCAACATATCAACTGCAACAATTCAAAAGTGATCTCACTCAACAAAACAGTGAAAAAGGGAAAATCTGACTTTTTGGCACTTATTTCCCAGAATAATGCCACCATCACAGCAGAAAACAGCAAACAGAATTTCCCGACAGGTTTCCTAGTGAATATTATGGTCAGTGAGCCATGTAGCCGTTTGCTACAACCTGTCAGCGGTTGTACACACGGAGCCTGGCATATGCAAGCCTTGCAGGGGAAGCTCCTGTGGCAGACCCTGCGGAATCTGTGCGGCCGTAAGGTGCAGCTCTGTTGATCTGGTGCAATAGCATTTGGTCAAAGCATGTCACCACCCGAGAACTATTACAGAAC
>JAAUYG010212480.1_pt1 | contig 12986 bp, 5 predicted proteins | sample 7278091 | NCBI WGS metagenome assembly JAAUYG01 (sample SAMN14350201, study PRJNA611818) | marine sediment metagenome | isolation source: surface marine sediment (0.6m) | place: French Polynesia: Moorea | collected 2018-08
TGTAATTTCCACTCCGAAGTTTATTCTTAATAATAAATTTGGTATTTTACACTGTCTTCTGTTGCTTGTTCAGGAACTCTATTCAAAAGAACCTGGTGGGCTATTTATATCAGCCGTAACACCTAATCTATACATATTAAGACTTACAATTGCTCCCTAAAGTAAGTGTGTGCCATCAGCGATCACAGGTTTTGCTTTTAATTCTTTGAACAGGAAAGGGCCAGACAGGCTGAAGAAAGGCAACAAAGAGAAATACAGAAATCACAAGAGGAAGTATGTGCTAGTATTTACCAAATTGATGCCAGAATGAATCTTTGTGAATGCATCATTAGCTAAGCAGTGGTTGTTTTATCATTACTGCAGGTGTTTGATCACTGGTTGTTTATGCCAGAAAGTGAAGATACTTTCTCTCAGAAAAGAAAAGTAATATATATATATTTGTATAGGAACATACAAGTATGTATATCCATAATTTAGATAAAGAAGATTGCACAAATAACAACTACACAAGTTTTCCTTGTTTTACTGTTTCTAATTGCAGGAGAGGGCTAGGCTTGCAGAGGAAAAGCGACAAAGAGAGATCCACAGGTTGCAGGAGGTACGTTAGTGAGTATGCACTGTGTTTACAAGTTCTTAAATAACACCGTTTATTTCATATAGATACATAAATTTCAGATGTGTGTGGAAAATAAATGCAAGCAGTTTTTAGATGACAGTGGAGTCCTGAGAATCATTCACAGGTGTATTCTACATTTGTTCTACCTGGTATAAAACAAAACCAATATTGGAAATCTGTATGCTAACGAGAAGAGTGATTATGATGTACCTGTACATGTATGCATAAATTTGTATGATCTCTATACAACGTATATACAATGTAGGTATGAATTGCAAAATGTACATGTAAATTAATCATTTACCTTACAAATTTGTGGTTGCTTCCAGGAAAGAGCTAGACTTGCAGAGGAAAGTCAACAAAGGGAGATACAGAGATTGCAAGAGGAAGTATGTCCTGCCTATGTACAAATTAATTGTCCTATGTTTCTTATGCATTATGTGTATTCTTATATTTATTATGCACAAATTATCTATCAGATATTTATTTTTCAACTATATTTATCGTGAGTATGGAAGTTGATATTGTGATATCCATGATATCTGATCACTTAGGTTAAAGTAGTAGATCTCAAATTAAACAATGTAGGAATATGAGGTAGTAAACTTCACGTGTAGTTACAATAAAAAACAACATTTGTAAGTTTTGATTAATCTCTCATGGTTCTATACCCTTCATCTTTATCTGTATATTACCCTAATTCTTCCAAAAGTCAATATCCATTATACATGACGTAAATGTAGTTTGACTTAAAACTCCATTATGCACCTTAATAATTATTGTCTTTTCATATGTAAGATACTAGTAACAATTATGGTACATGTTCATGAAAAGGCAAGAATGGCAGAGGAAAAGCGACAGCGGGAAGTACAGAAGATGCAAGAGGAGGTATGTTTCAACTTTGAAGAAGAATTATATTTCTAGTATTAATATTAGTTTTAGTTTATACATCTTTGTACCAATATAGAAGCAAAGCTACTTGAAGAGTAAAGGTAGTTTATACGATGCATACATGTACAATATTACATTCATCATTATACTAAATCAAATCCCTATATTTTAATAGCCTTTTTTCTCTCAGCTATTTCCGACATTAGAAATTATTCACGAAAAAATGTTTATAACAGAAATATATTTCATAAAAAAAAAGTATGAAGTATGAGCCGGTTCTTGCAATGCAACTCTAACATACTATATGTTAAAGTTACATGTATGTTCAATAATTGTAACTGTCCTCTTATAATCTGTATATATTTGATAGTCACTCTGTGTTCTGAATCAGAATTATACTGCTATACATGTAGATGTAAGTAAAGTAATTTTATGGTCTATGTATCCATTACCCATTGTACCCTGTTAGGCATGGATCAGAAACAATTGTACCTGTACGGTATTTAAATACTGAATACAGGTGTTTTTCCATATATTTTCGTACATAATTATAGTGAAATTAGTCTGCCTTAAATTGAAAAAAAATTGTCCATGAGAAACCAATTAATGGCACTTCGTCTTGAACAAGCACATTCCTGTCCAAACACCCTACATTTCAGTATAATAGAACCTGCCAGCAAAGACCACCTGTCTAGAGAGACCTAATTTTTGGTGGACACTCAAGCTGGAATGGTCTTTCAAGACACTGTCCCCACTTTAGCCCATTACTAAATTTTACCACACAATGATTTAGATGCAAGTCTGTATCTATATGCACCACAGTACCCTTTAATGTTTTATCTTATCATGCTTATAATCCTGATTGAGAAAATTGTTCTTTGGACAGGAAAAGGCTAGCCGTCTCTCAGAGGAGAATAGAAGGCGGGATGAGTCGAGAGAAGCAGCTTTACAGAAGGAGAAAACTTTATTGGAGAAGAAATCAATGGAAGAGACACAACAAACAGAAAATGCCAAGATGTGTTCAGACGCAGAAGTAGAGATCCCAGTGCAACCAGTGGAAGTGACTAACTGCACTGTTTCCAGACCCCTTGGGTACATGTGTACATGTAAAAACTGCAAACGTGACACACTATACATATATACGGTAGTCCCTCTCTTAGTCACCACTGTCAACAGAAGCCACACTCTCTAATAAGGCCATAAATCTTTTTCTACTACTATTAAATATCAATATATTTATTTCTCCCTCTCACCAAAGGCCACCTCTGTAAAGTGGTCACAGTTTCTTGTCAGATAGGGTGCCCTTATTAGACAGGGACCACTGTATATTTTATATCTGCTAAGGTACATGTAGGTCTCCCATTATAGTTAAAGAGTCTAATGTGTGGAAAGAAGTGTTTGTAATATTAAACCATCTGAGTGTCTAGCCATTGCTTAATGAGATGGGCAATTTTCGGATGATGTACGTAACAGAAACTCATTTTAATAGTCTCCCTTGCTAGAGTATTAGTCTGTGAAATTATAAGCAGCTTTTTCATTTTACTGTATGGTTTAGTAAGAGATGCAAACTTACATTATTGTAAATGAGTAGATATGCCTATTTAAAATATAAATGAATGGGACTTGCATAAATTAGCATTTAAATCAAAGTTAATCCTTATTTGGTTTCAGCCAGGCATCCTTGCAGACCATATCACCACATTTCGCAGTCCGAGTCAGTCAAGCTCAAGTTGCTTCAGGAGGCATTGACCAGGTATTAATTAATTCAGGGTTAACAATTAAAAACCCAAATTTTGTTATTTACAGTAAGGAGTGAAGATGGACTTTACATTACTTTTCTTGTGGACAGTCACCTGGGGGACAGGTTGGGTAAGCGCTAGATGAGAAAATAATTTGGCAAAATGGCTAAGAAGCTGCTTTTTTTAGGCCAAATGCATGTAGCATTTGAGAAACTACCAGTTTTACAACCTTTTCAATCTTAGCTAGCACCACCCACCAACTGGGTTAAGTTTGGTCTTTAGCAGTTAAATTGGCTCGGCATATAAGATTTAGTTTAGCCAAATGAGGTGGCATTTAGCCTATGGCTAAATGGCTTAGAATAAAGCCCTAATGCTAACCCAGCTGGGGTATTTGAAAAACAATAGCTTTATGAAAAGAATATATTATACGGTTTTATTAACTCTGCTTGTTTTAGACGGATATATACATGTATGGCACTGGCATCGATTCTCGATCATCCATAAAACTCAGGTTTCTCTGAAACTGCTGCATCATCAAGGCCAAATATTTTATTCAAAGCTACATGTATCATATCTCCAGTCTATTTTTTCCCCTTTGAATGGATGTATTTGAAACTTTCTTGCATGACCAATAAATACTATACATGTACATATGTACTTTGCTCAAATGCAGATTAGAATGACTGGTGTACTTTATTCCACTGAATCAAATAAATGGGCTTATTTTGTCAGTTCTAGCAGTTAAGTCTTACTGTTATTTCCTGTTGTAGACCATTGGTGGCCACACGAGTTCAGAATCTGACGTTCCAGTTCCACACTCGCAGGGTTCACCGTTAGCAGAACCCCCAGTCAAGGTGGTTGCTGGAAACTCTCCATTGCCACCCCATCCTACCCAGTCTCCACCAGCTGCTAGCAGACAGGATTATAGTTCTTCATCCACAGCTCCTGATCATAGTCACAGGGTATCTGGCACTCAAATACCAATACACCCGCCGCCGCCACCCCCACCTCCACCCCCACCAGCATCTTCGGCTGCCTTACCTGGGTCTCTGCTACGTCAAGTCCAGGAGTTGGAGCTCCACAAAAAGTGCTTTACTGCTCCTACTTTTCCTGTCACCAGCATGTGCAGCCAGGTGAGGACACTTAGAAATACACACTGTACAGCAAAACCCTCATGAGAGACCACTGTCTAGCTAGCTGTAATGATGAAATTAAGTCTTTCCTTGAAAGAGATATATGATATATATTTCTGACAGAATTAGGGACCTCTGTTTTGATGTACATGTAATTGAACCTGTCTCTAGAAACTGTCTTCACTCTTTATTGAGAGACCACATTTATCATTTTTATGGCCAATTGGGTGGTTTTCCTAGACAGGCTCTACTGCACAAGGTAACAGCAATTTGTTACATTTGTTACACTTGAGCCATTCAGAATCAAGAATTTTTATACCAGCTGGCTACCAGTTTTATTTTGTAAGATAACCTCCTTGGTACATTATCATGATTATATATATTTATTGTTTTGTAAGAACTATAGTTATAGTCAAGCCCGTTCTAAAGACCACCTGGTTAGAAAGACCACCTGGTTTTAAAGACCACATTTTACTGGTCTCCAGGGGAATACTTTCCAAAAAATTGTTATTGAACCTGCATATAAAGACCGCTTGTGTTATTAATGAGGACCACATTTGTTGGTCCTAAGGGTGGTCTTTATATACAAGTGTCACTGTACTTTATATCAGTGAGTTGGTTTAGCTATATCAATAAAAGTATACATGCATAGGGATAATTTCTGATCAGTGTTTTCTGGTTATACTCTTCTCAGGAAAGTACATGTAATTCTCAAACTGTACCGATGTCAGGTACAGAATTAGCAGATAATGGCAGCCCTGAGAATGAAACTATAGAATCCAGGAGCCCTGCGGCTACACTGCAACCTAAAACTCCACCATCGTATCTGGGTAAGATAAAGAAATAATCAAGCTGTGTGTGTTTGATAACAAGTTCTCTTCCAGGGTTTGATGGTTGAATGGCATTTGTTTTGCTGAGCCCCAAATTTGCATTTTAAGCTTTCAGTTAAACCAAAGCATAATTTCTAAGGGGTGCTTTCAAAAGTGAAAAAAGTACCTTAATTGCTACAGTCAACAAAATTGACACAGTAGCTGTTTATGCAGTTTTATGGAATGATATATAGTTTCAGAGATCCCATCACTTAATCCATGCGAAATTCAAACATAATAATTTGGGTGGAACATAATAAGTTACAACCTTGTAGACACAATAGCATTTCCATATCTATGTATACATGTGCTGGTAGCTTGTATACATTATATACCATCACATCATGTTCCTTGTTAACCATTGACGAAATTAACCACTGATGAAAGACGTGTCACCTCTATAGTAAGGAAAGAATTGTTTGCTAGGAGGGGTGTCCCTATTAGAAGGGGGACTACTGGATGTCTGTTTGTTACCTTTGCTGCAGTGGATCCGGGCGCTGGTGGGGAGAGTCCATTCAACCTGGAGAAGCAGTTAGAGAAGATAAAGCTGCTGGCAGCGAAATCACCAGGAGAGGGCTTCACATTCTGCCGACAAACCTATACACAACAACGGGAAGATAAGACACAGGTATGTAAAGTTACTGAATAGTATCACTACTTACCGGTAATCTATGGATCAGTTATATATTGGCTTACATACTTAACATATTGGCTTGGAATGCTACTGCATGTACTAGGCACCAACCGTGTAAAAATTACCGGTAAGCAAAATTGTTTATGATCAAACTGTGACAATCATTTACATCATGTATACAGTATGTGCACACCTATTACATGTAGTTTTATTTCTTACCCATGCATGTATACATATGGGAAATTATTTATGACTAGTACAAATCAGGACAAAATGCCACAACCATCACCCAACACATAGAGTTAATGAATAAGCAATATTGGTGACAAAGACTTAGACTAAATGCAGTAATATTAGTGACAAAAAAAAATCAGTTTCCACATTTTCTGCTCTGGTGCGTAATGTAAGGGCTCCACATGGGTAAAAAAAATGATGTGTGACATGGCCACTTTAAAAGTTGTAGAAATCCGACGTGGCATTTTCTAAAAACTGTAGAAAGTGATGTCAAGGTCTTATAAAATGTGACATGGGAATCGACATTATATAAGGGACAAAAGTGACGTGTGACATAGCATAAATTATTTGGACCCATGTGGAGCCCTAATGTAGCCACCTAACAAAAACACTTCAGATGGGCCTTCAGCATACAATTTGGTGATTATTTATGACAGAATTTTTTGTCAGATATCTTCAAAAAAACTAATAATATTATAAAATAAATTCTGTATTTTATATTTCGCATATTGTATTTGCATATATTATCCAGTCCCAACAATCCGCATCCAGCCAGAGGGAAGACAGTATTGATGTTCCCTTCTTCTCCTTCCTCAGTGGAGTTGGCGGTATATCAAGACCTCCTTCTACACAAGAATCTGGAACCTTAAAGCCTGCAGGTATAAAAAGTAGTATACTCATATCCCCCACCCCCACCCCTACCAAAAAAGGCTGCATATGAAAAACTGTGACAACTCGAAGATCTCTTTTAAGGATATGCCAGTAATTTTACAAATTATGATATTTTCTTATGTCGGCGATTGGTGAGCATTCATAAATTTTATGTGAATTTAATAGCAGAATGATCAAGCCCTTGCAAGTTAAAATTGTAAGTATATAATGTACATCATAAGCAAACTAAACCTATATCATGTATATATACCACTCTTCATCATGCATGCGTCCAGAATAAAAAATGCTATAAAAAAGAAGTTTATATACACTTTTCGTTGTGCATTAGAGATAACCGAGTTTTTTACATGATGACAATTAAGGAGTCTTATAAACCACTCCAAGGGGAATGAGAGGTTTGATGCTTCATTTGTGAAAAATAATAACAGTTATTTTAATATATAGTAGTCCCTCTATTTTAAGACCACCGACAAGATTTTGAAAACGTGGTCTGAATTGACAGGTGGTCTTAAACTAAAGGTTTCAGAAGTTCACATGCAAAGTCTGTGATTTATGCAAGGAAACCAACTTATTATGTTAGATGGTTTTATAATGAAGATGGTTTTGGAAGGGTAATAGCATAGAGGGACTGCTGTAATTGTAGCCCCTATCTTATTTTATACTACATTGTATACAGTGGTCCCTGCGATATAGGACCTCTCCATTTAACAATTCCCTCACGTTTTTAAGACCAGCTACATGTATTAGTGACACAACTTTTATTTTTTCAACATAAATATCCCTCCATTTGAAGACCACCTCCAATTTAAGACCAACATTTTGTGGCCGAAGGAGCGGTCTTAAAATGCAGGGACCACTGTACATGTGTCTGCATGAGGATGGAATCTCTATCATGATCCTGATCTATAATTGTCTGTGTTTTGTGACAGCCCTATAGAGCACATACTGTTTGTCTCGAGAATACTGTCACATAATCACAGTCAAGCTCAGCTACATGTAGGATGTCACGTCTATTATAATCATGCAGTGACCTGATAATAGATCCCCCTGTTGCTGACCTGGGGTCAGTGTCTCAAAATTCTTAAGTCTAGAAAGACACTTTATAAAATGTTCCAACAGCCTTTGGAACATTAAGTAACCAGAATGCATTTGCATTGTGCTCACCGAAGGGCACAGGCTCTCTAATTATGAGAGAATTAATTATTTAGCCTAATTAAGGTGTCTCTGTTAGGGATTGATTACAATTTTGACCATAATTATCGTGTACTTTATTGCTTTCTGTTCCGGTTGGCTGAGGATGGTAAATATTTTTCATGAAGACTGTCAACTGTTATAAACCAATCCAGGGGGAGTGGGAGGGTTGCTTCATTTGTAGAAATTATAGAGTGGCTTTCTCTATACAGTGGTGTCTCTATTTTAAGACCACCCATGGGGCCTCTTTGTGGTCTTACATTGAACCTTACCTGGTTTCAGCACTTGATATGCTGGTACAGAGTGGAACGTAGGACTTAAAGTCATCTGTGGTCAAGACCCAAAATACTATAGGTAGTTCTGAGTGTTCTTACATGTAATTCTAAAACAGTATAACACTGGGTGTGCAACTTTTGGTCATGCAGTAAGTGGTCTTAATTCTGGGGTGGTCTTACCTCCTAGCTGGTCCTTAGGTTATAGGTGTATATCGTCATGTATATGCATATACAGATACATTTGAAAAATTTGTAAGGTGCAGATGTGCATCTGTGTTTGGTCATTACCTGTATCTGCTTTTTCTTCCTTAATTGACAATCCAAACTTCAGCCATTTTATATTGCACACATCAAACCTCCCCCCCCCCCCCCATACATCATTGCATCTCTATGGGCAGTGTTTCTACTCTCAGACCAGTCTTTCTTGTTCACATGCAACTGCCGCTTTGGTAATTGATGTCAGAAGGTCAAAGAAAAACGGACCTGATTGGGTGATAATATGTCCAGTGACCTACAGAACCCCCTGTCTGAGGAAGTCATATTCGGGGTACCGCGCGGTAATCACTGACCACTGTGTAATATACATGTACATGTGCATTTTGTGGGCTGTAATGTTGTATGATTATACCAGCAATTTTTGCGTCCTGTTTTAGGAGCGGAAAGCGGCCGTTTTAGTGGTGAGCCACATTTGCCTCCAGTCTCCGGTGATGGAGACCACAACAGAACAGATCCAGCCAACCAGGGCAACTTCCAAGGTAATTAATTATCATACACATCTCATGAATATTCCAAATGATTAAGTTCAGGCCGAAAAGTTCTTTACAGCGCTGGAGGAATTAATTTTGCTTTGAAGCACCTTCACAATTACACCTGTACCAATTAAAGTACCGGGTACTACATGTTAATAAAATTGCAAGCGTTTTAAGCCCTACATGTACATGTACTTTTCATATTGAACCAAAAGACCGGTACTATTTCAGTTTGGGGAAGGGGGGGTATATACACTAAAGGCTTGAGTAGTAGCACCTGCTGTAAAAGACTTATGGTACAGGCCGGGGTACAGTGGGCCCTCTCTTAAAGGACACTCTCTAGAGAGAGGACACCTCTCTAGAAAGTACACAAATTCTTTCCAGCAAGGATCATGAATGCATGTATGCTCCCTCTCACCAAAAGACACCTCTCTAATAAGGACAGATTCTTTGGCAGAAGGGGTCTCCTTATTAGAGGGGGACTACTGTATAGCATTTTCAGGAGGACGTGTCACAACTCTTCTACATGAATCGGGATACGGGTATAGCCTAACCTGGTAATTCCTTTATGTAAGACATCACCATAGAACTCGCTACTCTATGGTGCATGGGTATAACCCAGTAGGACGCATTAAGAATCCTTGCCTTTTATTGCTTTGAAAGACAGTGACGAGAGAGGTGAAATATGGACCAAAGGGCTGACAGTTCCAACAGCCTCAGTGGCAAAAGCAGTAGAGACGCTGGCTTACTATGCTATATATATAGCGTTAGATATTTTTCTTTAACGGAAAACAGGTGAAAGGCCCAGGTTCAAATCACACCTGAGCCTCCTTCTTCAGTGAAAAAAAAAACCTCCAAATTTTCATGATCATATTACATAAAAGATGAACCCATAACTTAATTCATCTCGCGACTACTCAGCCAATAAGATTTAAGATCCATTTTTGCTCAGCCATCTGTCGTACACACCAGTTTTATTTCCAAGTTTTGTTTCCACACTAAGACCACTCCTGCATTATAAAGACTGGCCACTATGATTGAAATGACCACTGGAGGTTTAACTCTTGGTAGATGGTCTGTTCCAGCATTAAGGGCCGCTGATGACGGGTTTTACTGTGTGGGCACTCATGGCAGTCTTGGAGCACATTTATCTATCAAGCCTATTAATTTTTTTTTCCATATCAGTGATATGTCTGATCTGAACTGTGTTTCTGTTTTCACTATCTAGCTATGTCCAGCCTGTTTGGTAGCACGGAGCCTTGTCCACCCCCAGTGTCTGGTGAGGGGGATCACAGCAGAGCTGATACAAGTAACCAGTTCAACTTCCAAGGTTTGTCCCACATCACCCAATAACACCCATTGACACTGGTATATAATATATAATAATAAATTGTTGTTTTTGTTTTTACATGTACCTTTGAACCAATATGATACATTAACTATATGTGCATATCTGTGTAGTATTTACATAACCAATTAGCAAGGAGTTGAATTGTCCTACATGAGTTACAACTGGAATTAGTCATCATGCTAAGATTTTTGTTTGAAGCTGTACCTATTGTAGATTATTAGTACAGCCGTAGGATATAAATTAAAGTGGTGATTTTGCATGTTTTAATTATAACACATTGGGTTAGGATGTTTCTATAGTAATACTGTTCACAGAAGGCTTTTGGCTACTACAGTGATGCCTGCATTTTAAGACCACCCATTCAACCACAAGTATGTGCTCTTAAATTGATTGGTGGTATTAAAATTGAGGACTTCTATAGTGGCCTCTGCCTTTTAAGACTCAGCCCAAAAAAGTGTATGGTCTTATTTTGAAGGTGGTCTAAAAATTGAGGGATATAATTACATGTGTATTGAAAATACAGAAGTGCTATTTATGTCTAACGAGCAGTGCTAAAATACAGGAAAGTCCTAAAATGGAGGAGTCATAAATTGCAGAGACCACTGTATGCAGCTATCGTAACAGCTGGAATTGACAAAATAAAAGTCATTCCAAGATCTTAAAGTTTTGCCTTTTCTTTTTTTTCAGCACAATATAGCAAGTCCTTGAGCCCGATGGCATTCAGCTTTGGGACCAGCTCAGTGGATCCTGTTCCACCATCAAGCCTCGCTGGAAGCATCTTTGCCTCCCCATCAGCAGTGAATGACCCCGGCAACAACGGCAGCAGTGGTGGAAATATCTTCAACATGTTCGGCGGGGGTGACGGAGCAACCGGGGATACCGCTACTGAAAGCACGGGGTTCAGCTTTTCCTTCGGTGGCGGCGCCAGTGATGACAATGACACTGGTAGTATTAGTAACAACGCTGGCTCAGGTAGATTCAGTCTTTTCTGAGATGGACATATATTTGGATGTTTTAATTGTGTTACTAGTGGCTCTGGGTTGAGTTCTATAATGTGTGTTTGTTCCAGAAGGATTAAAGTACTTGTTTTAAGGGTTTCCATGGTGCATGGATCAAACTGAAATTTATGTAAAAGACAATTGTAACATTATAATCAGTTAAGTATATGTTTAAAATCTGGGAGAAAAGTGTTTTATATTGAAATTTAATGAAGAGTTTGGGTGATTTGAAGTAAATTTTTTTACTGAACCAGTAAAAGTCAGTACTACCAGTAGCCTGTCATAAAGTTAGAGTACATATTGGTTATAATATGTACATATATTTGCAATTTGCGTTCATTCCAGATTACTGTCTTTTTCCACCAGTATTTGTATTTGCAATACATTTATTATTTCCTACTATGTTTGGAAAAATAAGAGCAATGTACAGAGCATACGGCAGCAACACTTCTGCATAAAATGTTTTGCACAAAATTACATTTGTGAAATCCTTCATCATAAGCACCTTTATACACAATGAAACATGTATGTACAGAAGTCGCCCTGCAATAGCGGGACACCAATACTGCTCACATTAAAGAGGTGGCCTTTGATAAGAGGGGCCAGGAAGCATCAAACATAATTGTTGCTCCGATGATATAATTTGTGTCCTTTCTTGAGCGAGTTTCAGATCTAAAGACAGGGCCACATTGCATTGTAGGCTTGATCACATATGGAAATGGGTAGGGTAGATTATAGTCTTATTAATGTTATATATATATACCATTAAATAGACTATAATCTACCCTAGCCATTTCCATACATCCATCTTTCCGGTGTAAATGTGACAATAACCAAGACTTTATCACCAACAGTTACTTTGATTCGGGAGCATAGCATGTTCACACTGCAGATAATTATGAAGAATTGCGTACTTTTATCTAAATACAGTTATTTAGCAATTTAAACAAGTGATTGAAGTTGTTTTGTACATCACTATGTTTATATTAAGACATACCGGTATATACATCAGTTGCTGTTTTAAGTATTTATGTGCATGTGTACTTGTGTTACGTTTATGCTATTAGGTACATGTCTTGGGGGCTTTTGACCAGAAAAATGGTCTTCAGAAACAAAAATAAGGTAGATGCTTACAAAATGTGTTTGAGGAAGCAGTTTGTTACTGTGTATCTGGGTGATACATGCAATTCTTGCAGCTTTTGTGGCTTATCTTTAAACAGTGGAAGTTTTCAAGGATTTAGTGTGGTGAAATAAATTGTGTTAGGTTATATAATACTCTTTTGTGTGGCTATCTGGGGGACAAACTTTTGACATGAAGTGACATATGAATTAGCATGTTATTGGAATTTCTTTTGCTTTACCATAATCTTTTCTTTTCTACCATATTTTTTTATTTCAAATTTTAGAAATTTTCCCCTGGGATTAGTCTTCAGGGACCAGTATGTACTATTGGGTTTGATTCTGTAGTTGGACTCTCGGGGAAATTATTAAAATTAAGAGCGCCCGGCCATGGCCAAGACCAAAGTGGTCTTAATTCTGAGGTGGTCTTATTATGTTAATTCTGAATCAATATAGCACTGGGGTGTAACTTTTAAGTCTTAATATTTTAACCTTTTAAACCAGCGATTAATTAA
>JAAUYG010222472.1_pt1 | contig 12985 bp, 8 predicted proteins | sample 7278091 | NCBI WGS metagenome assembly JAAUYG01 (sample SAMN14350201, study PRJNA611818) | marine sediment metagenome | isolation source: surface marine sediment (0.6m) | place: French Polynesia: Moorea | collected 2018-08
AATAATAATAATAATAATAATAATAATAATAATAATAATAATAATAATAATAATAATAATAATAATAATAATAATATGCAGTTCTTATATAGACTAATTAAATTAAGACCAATTCAAAGAACTGCACAAAACATCAGGAAAATTTCAAAATATCCTTATTTTTTCGTGTAGTGTATATTCTCATTCTCCAGTATTTTATTTTTCTTGTTAAGAATTTCTTGTTCTGGCGAATTCGATTTACCAGTAGAAAAAAGAACTGTGAATTTCCCCATGTGCACTGTACATCATCAGTGGTCCCCATTACTGTATCATGATCACGTATGACTGACAGAGAAATCAGCTCAACACAGCCTTCTTGGGAGCCAGTGACCAAAAAGGCCGTGTCCGTCTCATCTCTGCGGCCGAACACAGCAATCTGGCCTGGCTCCACAATCACCATCGATCCGGCTCTCGGCGCTCGCGTCTTGAAGTGAAGGGGCAGGAGGGTTGTAGTGGGGGACCTCTTCACGCCCCCACCGCGGGGAAAACCAGTTTCTGGGGTTGCTGACTGGGGGTCAGGGAAACGCCCCTAGATACAACGGCCTCGGTAACACCGCTGTTCAGAGAGAGAGAGAGAGAGAGAGAGAGAGAGATCAGAGTAGTATGTTATCGTCGTAGGCCGAGTCCTATTAAGTGAACAGTTTTAGGCCAGTTATTTGGCCATTTTGGATACTTGACGTATTGCCCTCAAGCAGTTTTTCTCTCTATTACCACTGTGCTGATATACCGCTGATCCGCTAATACTCTTTCACAGCCACGGACATAATTGCGCCATTGAAACGGTATTCTATTCGAATCTTCATGAAATGCAATGTCGGACTGGCTGTCAGAAGTACTCTGTGTACACTAATTGGTAAATACTTGCCCCTTATGTCCAAATTTGGTCCGTTTCGCCCTACGATCAGCCACAAGGTTGCCCGCGAAAATCGGAAATGCACAGAATGTCCTTAGAATGACCTTGGACATTTAATGGTCAGAATACATTACAGGAAGCCATCTAAGCACGTGCTGTTACTTTCCTTGTCACTACCGATGGCACATTACTAGCTCGCTGCTGCGACGTCTGTTTGCCTCACTTCATGTGATATCTGCTGAATAGACACCATCTGCTGAATAGCCACCATCATAGCCATTCATCTGCTGAATAGCCACCTAAGTAAACCTCATCTAAATGCAGTCTAATATCCACCAAAAAATCAAACTTTTTGTATATCCACAAACACTTCACGTTTGTGTAATTTCAGTCGCATTGTGTGCTGACTGGGTGAGGTCAGCCGTGGCGAAACACCGCATTGGCGAAACGTTTAAATCGGTGCACTGCTATAGGTTAATATTCCGCGCCAAATTGCTTTTCAAATCAAGCGAAACAGGCGCATGCTTAAATTATATGACACATACTGAGATTTTCAACCCACAAATATGTGTCCGACTTTCTTCAATCTAGGTCTTTTGTATCCAAAGAGAAGAAAGAGGACCGAATTCTTTTGCTCTTTTACCATGCTTATGCTAACGGTGATACTAGTTTTATAATGCTTGGAAATTTTGAATGCCTATAGAAACTGAAAGTGTCCTAAAATGACAAAATCTAGTTAAGATTAAAATACAATCAGCCACTGTACCCTCTAAATATTTGCAGCTGTTTTAACAAGAACTATATAAGGTCGCAGTAAATAAAATTTGGAGCATTGGGCCATATTTGGGACACGACTGGCATTCAGACTAAGGTCTGTTGTGGTTATATAAGTAACGTTACGTGCACTGCTAAGATTACATATATCGCGCCCTTCTCACTGTCTTCAATTAATTCAAATTAATCATTGTACATGATGGCCCAAATTAAAGTTTGTTGTCAGATCTCTAACACTTTTAGGTTAAATAGAGAAAACATAATAACTGAAAACGCAAATCAATCACTTTATAAATTGTATGATGAGACGATTAAAGTTTGTTATTAAATCTCTGATATATTTCATGTTAAATAGAGAAACTTTTAAACTAGAAACTCGGAAAACAAAGGAATAAAATGACCATAAGACAAGGAAAGACACAATGTCACTTTAGACTCTGTTTATGTAATTTGAGACGTAGAAGGCAATGCTGCTGGAATTTTGCATTGCAAAGTTGCATGTAGCAAGTAATAAACATGTATCGCCTTCTTATGCAATTTTCTTTTTAAACGAAAATGTCATTTCTTGCACTTTACAAGCTCACTCACTTTCCCTTTACGACACTCCCCAGGGTACCTTTTTTGCCCTGGCTCCAAAGATTATTACCAGCAACGCGCTTTCTCGATCCGCTTTCCATATCGCGTGTTGGGATCCAGATACCGGTACCTTTTTTTACGGCAATGCCATCTCTGTTTGGAAGAAGCGAGAGAGGAGTCCCAGTCGCCGTCTTCTTCCACGGCGACACGTTAGTTTGTCATCTGATACGCCGGCAGTGTGACAGCCTAGCTCTCTGTTATTGCACCCTGGGGAGCAGAAGACGCCTCGCCTGCACGCAGCCGCCTATACCAGTTTCCATCCAGCATTCGACTCTTACGTATTATTCAGTATCAAAACTGCGGAAACAGTCGAACCTTTCCTAAACACCACCCTCTTAAATGAGGTACTTTTTTACAGGAATCACGTTCACGTTCATTTAATTCATTGCAGCATGTAGTAAACAAAATACACGCTTGTAAGGATGTAAGCAAATCCGCAAGTCCGCAAGTTATATTCAAATACAATACACGGGGATGTCGACTTACATTCCATATTCCAGACGCCCAATATCCCATTCTAAATTACAGGGAACATTAATGAAAACAGGAATGATTTATAGGCGTGTGGTCATATTGAATGTGTTCATTAAACTGAATCCCGACTGTCCTCCCTAAAACAATATGACAACTCTCTCTCTCTCTCTCTCTCTCTCTCTCTCTCTCTCTCTCTCTGCGTGTGTCAACACAGGTGACATCAGTTGTTGAGATATGGATTTTGCCATCAGTTTTCCACGACTGACTTCACACCCGCCTGACCAGAGAGACAGACAGATGAGTCAAAGTGACATGGCATGCATGAGCTCTGACTCTGAATGATACACAATGGATAGGGATCGGCAGACACGGGGGACTTTTCCTCGCCGCCTTTCTATACAGCTGGGAAAGCTAATGCACACGGGGGAGAAAATTCCTAGAAAAACAAGAACTCTTTCAATTGCAAAATGCATAGAATCACCAGTTATAACTTCTGCCAATAGCCTTGTTGTTGTTTTTTTTTTCTATTTATTCATTTGTTTACTGACATTCATTGATTGGTTAATTGATTGATTGACTTTTTTGTTTCCGTATTTGTTAGCTTATTTATCTATTGCAAGCTTCTTGGTTTTATTTGTGGGGATTTGATTTGGCTGTTTGCCGCGTTCGAGCTTTGTGTATTGTTGTTGTTTTTGATAATTGTTTGTTTATTGTTTATTATACGTTGCTGGAAGTGTGTCTTTCTGTTTATCTTTTTGACACTGTCATTTTTGTGCTAATTCGAGGGAAAGGCGCCACACAAGAACTATATAGTGTCATTATTCGATATCTTCATTTTGATTCGAACATTGCCAACTGGTAAGTAACCCAGCTTAGTAAGAAAGACCGGGTCGTTACTGTTTGATTTAAGTGGTCATATAGACAGTAGGCAACTTGAGGAGTGTTTTGGGGCCAATATGGTAAGTGTTGGCTAAATTCTTCCATTATTTCAGCAAATACCTGTGGCTTATTCCTATGTCAAAACACATGCAATGTCACCATGTACACCCTTGTTCACAAAGTAATGTATACAAAGTGCAGTAAAAGGTGGCTAAGTGGAAGCGACGCCCAGTGTTTGACACATTTGGTCTGACCACTGTCAGAGTGACCCCAGCTGACAGCTGTGTTACTGTTTACCTGGCACTCTTTGCACATAGTCAGGGATGAGAGGCTATTGAAGTAGCCAGTTTATATACGATAAGGCTCATTTTGACACTGCCTCGTGAAAATGAGTAAGGGGCGGTAAAGGCTGGACCAATCGGTATTGTCTATGTACAGTCTGGCCTAACCCATGAGCCACTTCAGTAGTAGTAGTAGTAGTAGTAGTAGTAGTAGTAGTAGTAGTAGTAGTAGTAGTAGTAGTAGTAGTAGCAGCAGTAGCAGCAGCAGCAGCAGCAGTAGTAGTAGTAGTAGTAGTGGTAGTAGCAGCAATAGCAATAGTAGTATAGTAGTAGTAGTAGTAGTAGTAGTAGTAGTAGTAGTAGCAGTAGTAGTAGTAGTAGTAGTAGTAGTAGTAGTAGTAGTAGTAGTAGTAGTAGTAGTAGTAGCAGGAGGAGGAGGAGGAGGAGGGGTACTAGTAGTAGGAGTCCGGTGTTGTACACAGTGATTGATCAATCTAACAACCAATGTAACGCCATTCTTTATAAATTTCTATACAATATTCGGCTTTGCAGACATAAAGTGACATGTCTTCGGTCCCAGCTATGGCCCCCCAACTATATGGGCAGAAGTGAGACTAAAGAAAGATTTTGAGATCTGGTTAATCAATTTCTGGATGGATTGGCGCGTAGAGCGGACATAAATGTACATTCTTGGTACAGATCTCCCCAGGGACGGCAAGTGCTGCCACATTTAGTAGTTTAAAGTAAAATGAAACGGATAATTGGTTTTAAAATAGCCCAAAGTTGGGTGTAATAGATAGAATATGGATTGTAATAAAAAGGGACTCTACCAATTTTAAAGTTTAACAATAAATAAGAACTGTATCAATTGTTAAGTTTAATAACACAGATAATATAACCCATGCCAAACATCATTTTTCTTCAATAATAGATATGTCAGCATAATGGTGTAAGTGCAATATAATGGTCCTGCAAGACAATGGCCTCGCAGCAAATTTTTCACGTAAGTGCAACCTGGGGGTTAGGGTTGCTCAAAGGACGGTATAAATTGTTGTTCTGGATTCTGAGATGGTCGTAATCCATCTGTTCAAGGGGCTGTAGGTGAGTATTTGGTGACTTGCGACCTGGGGGAGGGGTGGGGGTGGGGGGTAAGGTGACTTCGAGTTGGGACATATTTACAGTGACCTTGACTTTATAATGTGTGGCGTAATGACCTATATACAATTTAAAAAGTGTCCTGGCGACCTGAAGGGCGGGGCTACCCTGAGCTCCGTCCTGTCACCCCTAATTCCCTTGCTGCCCATATTTCTCAGGCTATCAGTCTTAAGGACAGGTTCAACTGTATATATTTTCTACCGGTACATGTCACCAACTTGGAGACGACCAATTTCCTAATATCTGCCAAATTATGACAGTGCCAATCACCCTCTCGAGATGGGTGTAGACAGCTGGACATTTATTCGGGGCCACAGATAAGGTGGATGATCTTACGCGGCACATTGGCCAGCAACTTCTGATATTTACGATGTCTTCAACAACCCGGATTACCAGTTGGAGTGCCATTCAGTCGGTTATAACAGGCATGCTATCGTGCAGGCCGCCAACACTTCAGAGGTGTGACAACTGTCACCGGACACACAGAACGGCGTTCTTTGGTAAACAATTCCCTGTCATATCTTCGGCAAAATGGCCTTTAAGTATTTACTCTGTTCTGAGTCAGCGCAAGGAAGATCAGACGACCAGACGAGGTGGACTCACAATTTGTTGGAAGGTCGCCCGGTAAATGTATTGTTCTACTGATAAAGTTTGACAAAGAAAAGCACGCTGCTGTATGAGTAGTATCAAATGCATACGATGTCCGCCTTTGGCCACTCCGTTCAAGAATGTGGACAATGAGAAGAGAGGTGCAATGTATTAATGACACAGAAATCGCCAATAATCAAAGATCACATTTCAGTATATACCCGGTGGTTCCAAAATATCGGACTCGTACCTTTCCAAAATTACACTCACACTGAAAGACCTGATACAAAATGTTCTAATGTTCTTTACAGAAAGACCTGATATAAACTGTCGTTTATAGACACACTTGATACAAAATAGCTTCCTTTACAGAAGCACTTGATACAAAATGCCCTTACGGAAAGACCTGACGCAAACTGTGTTTCAAGAAGACCTGATGCTAAATTGCCCCTACAGAAAGAATTGATACAAAATGCCCTTCACACAAAGACCTGATGCAAGATGTGCCTTACACAAATACTCGATACAAAATGTTCCTCAGAGAAAGGAGTGATACAAAATGTCCTTTACAGACCTCCTGATACAAGATGTGCCTACAGAAAGATTTGACACTGAGTAAATGTCATTTACAGAAAGACCTGATATTAAATGCCCTTTGCAGATAGTTCTGATACAAAATGTCGTTTGCAAAAACGCTTTGTATAAAATGTCCCTAACCGAAAGACAAAATTTCCCCCAAAGAAGGGCATAGAAATCCCCCTTCCACCGAAGGACCTGTTACAAAATGCCCCTTAGAGAGAGACCTGATACAAATTGTCCTTTACGGAAAGAACTGATAAACAATCCCTTCCAGGTAGACTCAATACAAATTCAAATAGGTTTACTGGAAATTATGACGGGGTGCTAATATTTGGGTGTAATTATTAAAGTGAAAACCCGCAGACCGAGACTTCTGGCTATCATTGGACTTTTCCTGTAATGGCATAAGGCTGTTGCAGACGACAAGCCGACCATTTGACTTTTGTCTAAGGCAGGTTGGGACTATTAATCCCTTTTCTTTAATGGTAAGTTGAGAAGGAAGTGTAAATATATGGGCTTTGTGTATAGGTTAGCTCCTCTAGTATATTGGTACGGGTCTTTAAGCCACATCACAGGTAGCTGGGAGGAAAGGAGACTGCTTCTAAGGAACAGAACACTTAATATGCTCCTGATAGCCGTAATTAGAGTTGGCAGCGGCGGCCAGGCTACTGCTACAACCTCAGCCACTATAACGCACAACGATCGAGTGCCCAGACAACACTGCCGCTTCTGTGACCCACGGAGTGCCATATGGACCCAGACATGGTTTCTAAACACTGGAATTTGAATTTGTTTGAACGTATGGTTCTATGTTATACAGCCGACATGCAGGAAGTCAGAGAGCAAAAATCTCCCGGTCTACTTGAACAACCACAAGGAGTCACACACAAACTTAGATAAGTTCTATCAGCGTCATCCCCTATATGTAAAACCACGTGACCCTGTGTTAACAACAGCTGCGAGTCAGGCTGCACTTTGACGACAACCCACCCAGGTACTATAGCGGGGGACGTTGCTTTGACTTCAGTGACCTGACGGGAACTCAAATCTCGCAACCCCAAACGGAAGACAAAAACTTTGTCGTGGCTCACTACATATATACATTAATCATACTTCGCCGTTCCCACAATCTCTCTCTGCGACAGGGCCGTGAATCATGTCAAGACCCTTGATGCTTAATGTAGTCATTGACAAATTACATATACGTGACTGCCTGGCATTGTCTATCAGCCAAGGGCAGATATAATTTTTCGTGATGATTCTTTATTTCCGAGGAGATAAAAGGAGACTAGCTCTGCTACCCGGAAGATGACTATGTTCTGCACGCCAGGCGACCTGGCCTCTTGTCCCCCGATTGCCTCTAGTCGCTGGTGGCTGCGTGCCACATCAAACCCATTTAGAAGCAACTCTATCTTGATACAAATGGGATTAGTGCGGTTTTCGACCCCTATAACGGGATTAGTATAGCTAGAGACCGTATAAGAAAATTACACAGTGACCCATCCTCGGAACCATCCAACATACCTCATTGGCATTGCTGCGATACTCGACATTGCACACCGGCTGTGCACCATGTAGAAAACATAACATAGTCCTAATATGGGCTCATCTTTCACCCAACTCCCTCCATTTTTTTTCGAGGATTCATATTTATAATTCCTTGCACTTTACTAAAAATAAAAGGGTGCTCTTGCCAACGACCTTCGAGATCCGCCCACCTAGTGTAGCTGTTGACGACCTCCAAGGAAAGATCACGGTTGCTGATACTTTAGAACTTTCAAGATAGTAAGGTCAAGGTCATTTAGTTTAGTCTATTTTTTACTTGTCATAATATGCACGCGCGGGAATAACCGTATTGCCGCACACATTGACATGATGACATGTGTCACTGTATTGTGTAATGTGTCGGTTCTGAATTTCCACAGTCTGATTTTTTTTTATTTTATTTTGAACCTAAGCTGTAAAACCAGAACCGTAAACAGTTCCTCAGTGTAATCATGAACCGAGATGGCTTGTAATAGCTATTATCGCTCACAGCCAAGAACAGAGACTGGCCTGTCTAGCAAACACCCCGGCTACTCAAAAGAGGATCCGCCAAATCAGGTTACATATTTATCTCTAAAATAAACAGCAGCACTTCGTTATCTTACCCTGTCCTCGCAACTAAAACATCCCGCAAATCAGGTCGCATCTTTATCTGTAAAATAAACAGATCTGAAGTATTTCGTTGTATGTTAAAGAGGTGAATCAGCAGAGCCTTGTATGTGTCTCATGCAAGGCCGTGTGTTCTGGGTGACAGGTACACCCCGGTGCCCCATATTATTGAACAGCAAGCTTTTTCAGTGTTTCATGGAATTGTTTCCTGCTAGTCTCGACGTATCCCCACGACTTTAAGTTAGATTTTGCATCGGAATTTATCCTGCCTCAACTCCAGGCGCTAGCTAGCAGCCCTTTAACGTTTTCTGTTGAACATTTTTCAGTTCTAGAACGGATCCTTTCAGTCTGTTTATTAACTGGCATTGAGCAGCGATGTACGGAGCCCCTAAAGTGGTGAAAAAATTATATATTAAAATATTTCTGAAAACTTTTCACGTGCGCACGTCATACCTGTCACTTTCGCACGTGAAAAGATAATGTGTTCCTATTAAACCGGGATAGGAAATTGTGTATCGGGAGTCCAACTCCACCATCATATTTGACCTCGAGTAACCTTGTAAGGTCAAAGCAAAGGCCACTTAAATTTGAGTGATAGGAGATCTGCATGTTATACAAATATTTGCGGCTAGTATATTAATCCGGATGTCTCTTCAAAAAATAGGAGAATTTGTGGGCGGGATGGGATTTTCCCGGCTGTCTTTGTTGGTACCATTGTACTTCTCAATATGTATTAGAATCCTTTGAAATACTTCTTGATTTGAACAAAACTTTCGATTCTCTTCGATTCCGTAGTTGTCATTAAAGGTGTCGTTTTTTGCAGTTGGGCACTAGCTATACTTACTCGGTTATAGGGCGTACGCCAAGACCGCCAGAAAAGAAATATCCTACTGACCCGCTCGGGTGCCATAACTGGTACCAGGGATCAGCTCGACTTTTCCTCGCCCGGCAATGACCCAGCTCAGAAAATATCTCCGCATAACCAATAAATAAGTCCTCCCTGTCTTCCCAGCTATGACCAGATATGACAGGGGGGGATCTTCCGGGATTTGGGATCAGCACTACTTTCCTCCTCTGTCCTGAATTCCCCTCATGTTGCGGTTAGCCTGCTATCATCTATCTGCCGCCAAAGGAGTATCGTTCTCTGTCTCTGTGTCTGTACTTGGGGTTGGTCTCAGACATGCAGCGGGATTGATCAGAGTCTGGGTAAAAGGTGACAGTCGGGCCTCCCGGGAAAACTGACTGTGGAGGTCCGGGTAAAACACAGAAATATCACGCGGAAAGACAACACACAGACTGACCTATAACGGGACGAAGCTTCAGAGGAAATCTCTCCAAAAATATCTACTGTGCGGGAGAAATTTATCACGTCGGTTGAAATTCTATGCGAATAGATGTGGGTAAAAGTACAGCGCTCTATAGCATGTTACGCAGAATCTTTAACCCTCCAAATGGTATTAACAGTTCAATATTAGCCACGCCCATAACAAAGGTATATATCAGACAGATGGAAAGAAGAACCAAAACAGCAGACCAAAGCAATTTGCCGCCTGGAAAGAAGAACCATAATAGAAGACCAAAGCAATTTGCCGTCTGGATAGAAGAACTATAATAGAAGACCAAAGCACTTCGACATCTGTGTATAACTGCATATTCAAAACAATTTATACTATAACAATCACTGCGCTCACACAGACCCCATATAAATTGTAGTAAAATTTTTAACTGTATTAGCTTTTCTTAAAGTTTAGCATGAAAGGCTTTTGAATTAATTGCAACCAGGAAGAGATGGTTTAATCATGAACCGGAAATGATACGCAGTAGCTGTCTGTTTGGACAGGCGAGCTCGTTGCAGGCTCCTTATACGTGTAATAGCAAAGAGAAGATCCTCTGTTTACTTAAGCAACAAGCTCTGGGTAAACTCTTACCAAACGTCACAGGTGGGCTGGCCGTGGTCCGGTAATTCGGTAAACACCAGGGGCGGGGGAAGATACCGGGTCTGGCATGATAGGAAGCAGGTAACTTTCGGATCAAATTCTAGTTCTAATCCAGGGATTATCGGGATGGACAGGGGTCAGCTGGCGGTCGCCTGGGATCGCAGAGTAGGATGTCAGGGTAATCTTCACAAAGTGGCTCCGAGAAATTAGCAAGCTCTATAATGGAATGGTAGTTTGTTTTGTATTGAGAACGATCAAGTAGGAAGAGTAGTTTTACTCCCACACGCCACCAGGCATGGACGATCAGGTAATAAGCTGATCTAGGATGTCCTGAGGGAAGATAAGTAACCACTAACCACTGTATTTTATTCTACCAGGATACCTAAGTTATATCCCTATACTTTATCACTGGAGGTCAGACTGCAGTCAATTTGTTAACTGTACGGAAAACTGCATGCTCAACTGACCCAGTTTAATCCAATCAGAGAAGAGTATAGCGAATATTTACCCCAAGGCAATTTTGACACGTGCGGTGTTGCTAAGGCTTTTCACCCGTTACCATAACCAAGACACGTGTTTACGTATAACAATTTGTCAAACGACACTAATCTGAGTTCGAGATTGATATCCTTACAAAAGGCATTTTCGTGGGGCCTTTCGCGCATAAAACAAGACTCATATTGTGGTATGACCTCACTGGCATAGAGGTTTTCGCAAGCTAAGCTCGCATATGCAGCAATTTTTCAGAAAACAGTTCAACACCCCTTTAAGTAACACGAAGTGTTTCAGAGTCTACTACAGCCCATGGGGGTCGGAATACACTCTTATGCACCTCTGCTCAAATGTTCTAAGTGTACGACTTTCCACAGGCTATTACGTACGTTATTCGTGTGCGCCAGATACTTCCCGGGGGATACTTCACAGCCTCTCATGGACTATGTATAACACTGACAGGCGAATACGGATACTTAAAATTAAAATAAATACAGATCGCTACTCGTGACTGTGTGACATACTATATGTAAGTCTATTGCGTTTGCGGTTAAGCCGGATAGCATTTCTGTAATTGAGAATACATTACATCACATGCTGAGGTATTCATTCATTGGTAGCAGTCCCGGGGTATCAGATTAGACCAGCATAAACAAAGCAGCAAGTCTGGTTCGATTTGATACTGCCTTGGGGAGACTACTACCGGTAATGATTGCATGATTCCATAGATCTCTTGCTACACTTGGTCTATTTGACTATGCATGGTTGCTTGTGGCACGATAGTACCACAATCCCACCTAAAGATGTAACAACAGACACCTTGTATTCAAAATAGAGGTGTAGAAGTGTAGGTGCCTATATATGTGGTATATCTGCCAGTGTGCATGTATATTGAGTGCTGTAACATCCAAATTAACCAGACTGCAAGTATGACAGGAATTCCGTGCGGGGTCCAGTCGAACAATAACACTGGGGCTCAAGTATGTGTGGAGAGTAAACATTATCAACTACCGTAGCTCTACCACTGGGGAAAGACTGGCCGCAGGTCGGACTAGTACAAGACGGGTCCAATACATACACACCAACTTGCAGTCGGTGATATGACCATGAGTGGTTGAAAGCCGACTATAAGCCTGATACATCCATCCATCCATCCGGCCAATTTGACAAAAGCCATAATCTTAGCGAAGGGTCTTCTTGTAACTCAAATTATTTTAGATCTATATATCTTCATGCTTCTTCATACGTCAAAATCAAGAATAATAGCTAATAGGTGCACCCCCCAAAGTTAAAATGTTTCTATATTTTCAGAAACCCATGGCTGTTAGTTTAGGTCTCATGTACCCGCTGATTGCCCAAAGGTTATTAAAATTGTGTGGTTCCCTTCACTTCTTTTAGAAATGTTACTATTCACTGAATAAGGAAACATTTTGAAGTCTTTTGATGTATTTTATATTAAGGCATACCCGGTACTCACTGTATATGGCCTTCGCTCGAAAATTGTGAAAAGATGTTTTGTACGTTCGTGATACGTTCGCGCGGCGAAAAGGTGCCTCAAACACTCGTGTCATCACGCGTGACAACCGCATGCTTAATACCGTTGGCGCTCAAGCCTGTACCCTAACGATGGCCCAACGGATACATTACATATACATAAATTCACTTATTATTCCACGTAGAAAGTTTCAATGTAGCAGATTTGCATACTGACACAACAAGATATCGTTATTTGTGCAAAATATATATGGGTTTATTTAATAAGTGTGCGTAATACCATTGGTGCTCAAGCCGGTGCCCCAATGATGGCCCAGCGGATATATTGCATATACATAAATTCATTTATTATTCCACGTAGAAAGTTTCCAAATGCATATTGACACAACAAGATATCGCTATCAGTGCAAATATGGGTTTACTAAATTACTAAATAAGTATAAAATTCAAAACGGGCATGACCCAACGTTGGGCCACCATAGCCATCCACCCAAACTTTTGCCACCATTGGCCCAATGGAGCATTGCCCATGGTTATCTGACCCGTGGGGTGGTGTTTCAGTGGGCTAGCACTATAAAGACTGGCCGCAGGTCGGACTAGTACAAGACGGGTCTAGTACATACACACCAACAACTTGCAGTCGGTGATAT
>JAAUYG010170313.1_pt1 | contig 12984 bp, 15 predicted proteins | sample 7278091 | NCBI WGS metagenome assembly JAAUYG01 (sample SAMN14350201, study PRJNA611818) | marine sediment metagenome | isolation source: surface marine sediment (0.6m) | place: French Polynesia: Moorea | collected 2018-08
AGCGTGTACTTGTTCTTCTCCTGTCCGCTGGGGAAATTTGGCTTGACGCTCCTCCAAATAAAGGTGCTTTTTCTTGAACAAGACCATTTGTCCCTCCCTCTCCGCCGTATCCACAACTTCCAGCTTCATTTCGCACACTTTGGAGGAGGCTACTCTAGGGCAACGAATGCAATTAGCGCACAGTTAACAATTTCAGGTGGGATTCATTTGTGGCAAGTTTGATAACACTATCTGCAGTAGGTAATTTCATCCGAAGTTATAATCCGGTAAATTGGTTTTTGTCTTGTCTTTTGAAGGATTGTTGGAAGAAAGTGAACCCTCGAAAGGGCGTGTTACCAAAGCTGTGGAGTTTGTTTCGGAGCGGAGGAAATGGGAGTGCGTATCTTATCTACCCCAACCTGCTCCCGTTCCTGAGCAAAATACCAGCAGAAGTAACAGGAGATGGGGTGACCTTCTACAAGGAATGGTTTGGAAATATCGTTCAAGGGTAAGTGTCTCGCTTGCAAATGTCTGGTTATTCTTTTTCCAGGAATTATCTGACCAAAGTTTTGCCTCTAGGTCAGCACATGCGCAGTTGGATACACTGATGCGCGCACATACAAAAACACGCGCTCAATGACAGCAACGCTTGGGATGAACTTCAAAAAAAAAAACACACACACAAAAAAAAACAGCTATGTTGAACACTCTCGAGACTAGCAAGTTTTGCGCGACACGGAGAAGATCAACACAGATCTGCGCATTGAAATTGCCGCTGGACCTCACAATGGGGTTTGGGAGCAGGCTTTTGTGGAGGGGCTCTGTGGAGTTTTTACTCCGAACAAGATCCATGGTGTCGCGCAAAGGCCCCTCTGGGGTCATGTGGTGTCAGATAACAATCTCGCACTCACGGGAAAAGACTGTTCGGTGACGTGTCTTGTCTTTTGCAGCTTATCTGACGAGAAGGTGCAGACGAGTAAATTGGAGGTGTCAGCGATAGGGCAAGCCCTCGTGGAATGTATGAGATACGTTCTGATTCAACATTCCCTGGATTCCCGGACGGACCGTGAAGTGGTCGAGTACATGCTGCAGGAACAGGTACAGTGTCGTCGTGCCGTCGTGCTTTGCCTTGATTGATGGGCGCAACTAACCATGCGCACTGAATGGATCAACATTTCACCATCGAAAGTAGATGTGCCCCTGAAATGTCATTTTGGTGTGTGTTCATGTGAGTGAGACCAGCTTTTCTCTGCTGAAAATTCAGAGTGCGTGTTGGTGATAACGGTACTCGGCCGAAATGCCAGAAATTGTTCCTAGGTGGGGTGGCCGAATTTCCAGGTTGCTTCTGGATCCAAAGCAATATGTGCACGCATCATGGAAACTGACCTGCGGTTCTGTTATTACAGTTGCTCACTCTGCTGGAAGCCTCCTTTGCCGACCAAGCTGACTACCTGAGCAATTCACTGCTGTACTCACTGGTGACGGATTTGCTGTTTGCGCTGAACAAGCAGGACAGTCAGATGTTGCATCAGTCTCTGGACGAATTTTGGGAATCCCTGCGACAAACTGTACAGAACCACGTTGACGAGGCCATTCCAGAGAATGCCTTTATTCTGTCAAGGTAAAATCTCTATTTCACTTGTGCCAAACAGAATGTTCATCATAGCCTTTCGTGTGGCGTGTCATTCCATCACAAATTTCCAAGTTGGAATTTGACGAGGAAAACGCCTTTGTTTTGAAGACAACAAACCATGAAAATAAACAAAAACCTCTTTGCTGGTTGGTAGTTGGAAAGAGATGCCAGTATGAGCGTGCGGAAAAATTATAATGGAATGTCAATTTGGCACATTTCAGCCATTGAGACACCAGTATTTGAAATGCAGTCATTTTGGTTGTGCCCACCATGCCATGTGAATGGTTGATCAAAAACGCAAATATCCACAGCACTGCCACAGGGCGCCCTTCCTGGTAGGGACACCTTGCCATGCTGAGGATTAGAGCGACGCTGAGTAAAGAAGCAGTTCACCTTCCTTGTAGGTCGAACTGTGCCGAAACCTCAGCAACATTTGGACTAAACAACAAGACATTCCTTCTAGTTACTTTCGTTGTCGTGGTACTTCCAATGTTTTTAGGCCGAGCCATGTACATGTCGTCGTTGTCGTGGGGGACTCTAGGTCAGCCTAGACGGGGTAGCCCAGAGGGGGGGGGGGAGGTTTCTGGCCCCAACATAACCTGATCAGTGCCACGTAACACACCAATAATGCGACATTCATCACACGCGAGGCCTCTGTACTGCAGTGTCGGAGCTTTCGGGTTGGTGAGCACTGGTGTTGTTGAAACACAAAAGGTGTGACACTCAAAGCACATTTACAGGCAGTGAATGAACCAGAAAGCGATGGTTTTCAATTCGTCAAAGTGCCGATTTGTTGCGCCGTGCTTGCCTTTACCAAAACTACAATAGTTGGCTTTGTTTGAAAAGAACCTGAACCTGAAAATTTTCCGCTCTTCTTATCTGGGTCCCCCACAACCACTCTTGGCGCAACTCACGGTTGGTTTTCAAACCTGACGCCCTTTCCACTCTTCCCCTCCCCACAGCTCTGCTTGAACGCAGAACGGTCCCAGAAAGTTATGGGGGTTTTCAAGTTGCAATTTTCTTATTTCTTTGTATTTTCGAAGGATTGGACAATTTCTGGAGCGATTCGTGAAACCAGCTGTGATGTCTGACAGGAAGAAAGTGAAATTTGCGGAGAAAGAGACTCCAGAAATAAAGCCAGAAATCTCGTCTGACTCACAGGCGGCGGTTTCAACGGAACATTTGGAAGTATTGCACACCATTGTGAATGAGACGTGCTTGACTTGTCTGCAAAAAAAACGATGCCAAGAAAACCCGTCTGAAGCCCATCTTCGTTTGCTGTCAACACTGTGCAAAACGTTTGGAAGTTCGGAACTGGTGAAACACATGTATCTGGGACACACGAAGGAAAGCGAAGCCGCTGTGAGTGAAGACATCAACCAGGAGTTTTTGCATCACGTTTTGTTGCCGTGGATTGAAGAAACCAAGGGATATGATGTGAGGAAAGCTGAGACGTTCACAGCCGGTTTAGTTGACATTGTGTTCATGCTGTACAAACTCGGATCTCCCATTGAGAAGACAGACTTGTTGGCTGCTATTTGCAAGGTATTTACCAAACACTGTTCCCTCTATAATGTCAGACAACTCTTTCTTGGCAATCCAGCTGAAGAAAGCTGGAAGTGACAAAAGATTAAGAGTCCCAGCACAACTGCCTGCCGACATCCGACATTTATGATGACAGGGGAGAGGGAGTTTGTTGTTGGGGGGGGGGGAGGAAAGACCTAAAGTCACATTCGAACAGCAACAGTGATCCTCCTTTTCTTGCCCTGGCGGGCAGCCAATGAGAAAGCTAAAGAGCAAACCACAAGATCGATATCAGATGTGTTTTGCTTGGATTTTGAGTTCCCTGCTTTCCGTAATGAAGAAAAAATTGGGGAAATGAAACAGGATAAGCCATTGATCTGTGCTGTCTTCATTAGGAAGTCTGTGTCCTTTGCAGGATGGCAATGTGCAGATATTGGTGGCGATGTGCCAGAAGGTTCTGGAGTACGAGTCTGACGGAGAAGTGCACCAATGGCTGAGAGGCGCACAGTTCGGAGAAGCCATTGTCTTCAACACGAAACAACTCTGCGAGGTGTGCCTCGCCGAGTCAGAGACACAGGACAGTGCATTGCAACACAGGTGGAATCTGCTGAGATTGGCGCTCACCAGCCAAATCAATGCTGGTGGGTACGGTGGATTTGAGGGAAGATTTGCTCAGACAAACGCAGAAAAGCAAAATGTGTGACAGGGGGTGAGATCCAATTGGAATGGGTATGTGCATTCAGAGGGTGGGTAGAATTCTGAAAGGTCCGTGGCTTCACTCTTCGCCTGGCAGTAGAAAACATACGAACGCAAAACTGACTCTCAAAACACACTGGCGAAAATGGTTTTCGGGCAGAAAGAAATCTTCTTTCGGATGCATCAAGGTTTCCTGGAATAAATTTTCACAAACGAACTGGTTCTTTCTTTCAGAGCCAATAGTGGGCAAGGATTACGTGAGCCTGATACTGGGGAGTATTCAGGGCGCCTTGCCTCCCACAGAGAAGCGTGCACAAATGTCCTCTAACGAGCTGGATAAGTGCGTGATGTTTGTGTCTGATGTCGCCATCTTGCTATTCAGGGAAATGAAGGTACTCCGCTTCCTCCGGTTACAAATCTGTTTGTAAGAAGGGGCGGAAAACAGATTCCAAGGAGATGTCGCATTTTTATGACAGGGACTTTCAGGCCGCGCGGTAGCAACGGGCGGCCGTATAGAGTCACATATATATGCGTCAGCGTCATGACTGCAGGGGGCAAGGGATTGGGGCTTGGCACGGGAGGGGGGCTTTAACCATGGGGCCATGAGAAAGCCAATCACATGGTGAAGAGAAACTTTTCTTTGGATGAGAACAAGAAAAGCAAACACCTTCTTGGCTTGTATGTGTTCAACGCGATGTGACTGAAGCGGGTTTGATTTCAGGACATTCTGTCTGAAAGCAGCGCAGAAGATCTGCTGTTGTCGCTCTTCCAGTTCAGCTGTCAAGAAGTGCCGCCTGTATCAGGTAAATGTCTTCACTAGGAGACAGTTCAAATGAAACAGAAACGTTTCAGCCACAGTGGAGTGCCTTCTGCGCCTGTCTCGCAAATCTGATATCAAGCTCTGCTCTTCTCCATCAAATGCTCCTCATTTTATGCATTCAGAAACACACCCCATCCTTCACACGACCTCAGAACATCTTCGTCAAAGCTGTTATCTCACTGTAACTTCACTCTTTTGTTTTCAGATACAGTTTTGGAGAAGGTGCAAGAATCGTGGAAACTCGGGGTGACATCACTCATCCAGCTGAGAGGGGGTCTTATGAACGAGGCTGGATTCTTTGTCAGAGCTGCAAAGCACATCAAGTCACTCGTCCAGGGTGAAGCGCAGTCCTGCACAAGGTACGCCAGAACTGAGCATCATGTCGCGCTGAATAAAAATAGTTCTCAACTGCAGAAAGAACTCGGCAGTAAAGGGTCGGTGCTCAGTGATGCTCAGAGTCCTCAAGGTCTGTTCCTCAGAGTTTAACCATTGCATTCAGGTTCAGTCATATTTCGGCCGCGCGGCTGAAAGCGGAGCAGCCTTGCTGAGTCACCCTGCCGTCTTCATTGCTTCCGTCCTTCTTGACGGTGTTGTCGATTTCGCGAAGGGAATAGGAACCCAGGTCGAACTGATCTCCACAATGAGGTGTGAGCAGGGGTCTGTGAAGCTGTGCAAAGCTTTAGGTCTTGTGTAATAGGGGAATAGGTGTTTGCACCCCATCTGTACTTAGGTGTTTATGGTCCTGGTGTGGCTGTGTACCGAGTCCTTCTTACTGGCCATTGTTGTTGTCGTGGACAGGAACCCACCCCCACCTCTGTGAGCCCTCGATGCTGATAAGTGGCCTTGTTGCAGCGTTTTGCGTTTTCCCGTGGTGCGACATTGACAAACGATTCCTGTCTTTGCAGAATGGAGCAGCTGAGTAACCGAGGCTTGGAATTAGCGCGACATATTGGACTGGTACTGCACGACGAAGACATGCCCATTCTGTCCCACCCGATTGTGCAGCATTTTCTTCAGCTACTTCATGTCTCCAGTCCGAAGGATGAATCTGAGGTACTTGTTTTCGAGACAGAAACCGAGGGGACAAATTGTTGAAACAGAGAACAACAAGAGGTGGGGTCTTGGCTCTCCCTCGTCCTCTGGGTAAAATTGATGACGGGCAGAAGTGCCCTTTCCAAGGGTAGTTTTGTGTGTTTTTTCAGTGAAGGATCAAGCCAAGTGCTCTAAGTTGGTAATGTCTGTAATTCCTCTTGATTTTGTTTTCAGTGGGTTGCATACCATTTGATCACCGGTGGTTTAACATTCGGCTCTGAACCAGAAGCGAGTCTCACAAACAGGAGCACCGACATACCGACCAGTATCGTCCCAGTGCTGTTCAACTCGACTTTGCTGAACGCTGTAGTGGAGGATGGCGTTAGCGTTGAAGAACAGCATTTGCCTGGAGTTACCGATGTGGCGTTTTCTCTGGCCGTGTGTAACTCGCTCGTTGGAAAGAGAAGACAGGTCAGTGATCAGTGATGGCTTTGGTTGGGTTCAGGCCGAGCGCGACTTCGTCGGGACGGCCTTATGGAGTCACGTCTGCATCATCGTCGTTGTCATGCAGGAACCCCCCCCCCCTTCCCCACTGGCTGATCCCCCACAGAGCTGACCCCCCTGGCCCAGCATTACATTGTCACAGGATGGTATCACATAATCACGTGATGGACGGTGGGGGGCGCTCGCCCTTTACGCGGACGAAGCGTCTCCTTGTTGAGTCAGGACTGGCTCTTTGTACAGCACATTAGTGACTTGCACACAGCAAAATGTGTGGGTTTTGTTTTCACAGAAAAAGTGAAAAGTTCCATGACGCTTTCTGTATTTTCTTTCAACAGCTGATTTGCCAAAGTGAGTTGGTGAAAGCATGCAATCTGCTTGAGCACAACCTCCGTCAACTCGTGAAAAACATTCCTGCCGTTCACCAAACAACTTTCATGCAGAATGTTTTGGACAGGCAAGGCACTGTTGTTTCTCCAAAATTGAAGTCAAAAGTTGAGCCTTTTGAAAAGGCTCTTTTCAATTGAAGATTGTGCACTGGTTGTTGCACGGCACCGCGGTTGCCTCTTCCGGGATCAAAGCGGACTTTTTGTTTTGTTTGTCCTTGTAGGTCAGTCAGTGACGGTGGACTCTGGTCGTTGTGTCTGCAAATTCTCCTCAAAGAGGTCATGAGCAACAAATGGAACTTTTCTGTTGGGTCTCAGCTTGGTATGGCAGACAGGTGAGGATCTGAAACATCCTTGAATTCAACAACAAAGTTTTCCCGCGAATCTCAAAATTTTTTTGACCTTTCAGGTTGAGTGGAATAGTCGAGCCAGTTCTGCACACACTGCAAATTGTGTCTCCTTACTTGCTGAAAACCGAATTGGGCAACATCATGGAACAACTGACTGCTCAGCTGCTGAGTTGTGATCAGGATTCTCTCTGTGATATTCCAGGTGAGATTTAAATTCCTTTCAATTTGAATGAGAAACAAAATGACCACTCTCGTTTCTGCCGTCATCGAGGGCCGAAAATGTAGCACGTCTTTTGAAATAGAATTCAAGTTGGGGGGGGGGGGGAGGCCAGATGAGGAATTCTCTGAAAGGAGAAACAAAATTCACTTTCATTGTGGTATCCGTGCGTGTGTGCATCTGCCCCAAGAAAAGGTAGACCTCCTGCCCCTGCATGACAAGCCACACGGCACACATCTGCAGGGAAATATTGTCCCGAAAAACAAGTAAAGAGGCATTCACACCGGGACACAAAAAGGCATTTTTCCCGACTTGGGCCGTTGGACTGCCGTTGAATGGCAATTTATCTGTGAATGGCAATTCGTCCACGACAATTGGCAAGAAATGGCGGGTGTCGATACTACTTAAAACATTTGCGACTTTCAGGAGGGCGAGGCTTCTTGGCCGGTGTTTGCGCGGCGGTGACGGACACCGGAACAGGAAGTGACGCTGCGCACCTAGAACCACGTGTCATGCAGAGCGCGCTGGCTGAGATCCAGCTGTGGAGGGAACAACACGAGGACCTCTTCCTCTTTGACTGGTTCGTTTTGTTGTCTCGCGAGCTGAGCTCAATCTGTTCAAATGATCACATGAGTAGATTGCTAACAAATCAGTAGCATTCCCTGCCACCTCTCCTTTGGAGCCTATGGCAGGGGTTCGTCAGTTAAAGGAAGGGTGAAACCAAAGGTGAAGGCAAAGATTTTCCCGCTCCAGATTCATTCAGATGCCTCGGTGGGCATCGAATAACATTCGGCAGAACACCAACGTTTTTGCACTGGGTCACTGAAAAAAAATGTCTCTGTGTTGTCAAATGCGTCAGATTTGAGAGAGCGATTGTGGATGAATCGCCAGACGAATTGGTTGAATAAAACATGGGAATTCGTTGCCAATTCGCTGCGAATGACACTTTTGTGGGTGCTGTGAATGGGCCACAAGTTCTGCCTCTTCGGCAACCTGTTTTTGGCCACGTCTGGACAGTCGTGTTTTGTTGCAGTGATCTGAAGGCAGCAGACTGGAGGAAAGTCGGCTTCAATTTGGAGATCATGAAGTTTCTGGCACTGGTGGTGGAGAAGTTACCGGCCAGTGTTTCTGAGCAGCAGTGGGACTTCATCCTGTGCAGTCTGGTCTCCTGGGTTCAGGTTCGTGTCCACATCACAAAACCGAATGGTGTCAACAGAAGAAACAAAGACAGACAGAGTGGCTCAATGTGAAAGACACCAGTGATCTGAAAATTAATGATGTCTGAGTGAAGAAAACTTTTCCTGGCATTTTATTTTTAGCCGCACGTGCTGTGCAGCAAGCAAGAGTGGCTTGTCTGAGTCATGGTACCATCATCATCATTGTCATTGTTGTTGTCATGTAGATGCAGAGGAGGAACACCCCACCCCACTCTGGGACACAAATGCTCAATTCAGCAGACCCCTTTGCCAAGCCAATTGGCCAATGTAGTTGCCCCTATGCACGATCGAAATAGTGCTGTACCTGGTGGCAAATATGGAACTAGCCAATATGGTGGCCTCCATTGTGGTCAGTGCTGCACCTTGTGGCAAACATTAGAACTCGCCAATATGACAGCTAGCTCATTGGTGTGACTTCGATGCTGATAAGTGCCATTGTTTTCCTTCTTGATCACACGAAGTATTTTTTTGATTGAATAGAATTTTGGGGTTGTTTCTCAGACTTGCTACGAGAGTAAATCACTGACAGACAGTCTGCCTCAGCAGTCGTTTCTGCTTCACACGTGCGACCTGTTATCTGCTGTGGCTGTCTGCATGAAGCACGTGGTGCCGGAACGCGCGGAATCCTTCCCGCCCAACCTGAGCACAGAATGGAACGAGTTCTTCTCGCAGGGCGCGTACAGTCTCATGCTGCCCATCTTCATCGAGCGTTCAGGTGTGTGGTTTTCTACGTGTTTTTCGTTTGTCGAGAAATTTCTGTTTTTACGTAGGATTGACACATTCTGATCCCATCGAGAAAGATGATTCATTCCAGTGCTACTTTGAGCAAGCTGTGGCAAATGATTGGCTTTGAGTGGTGTTTTGGGACGAAAGAGTAGATGTTGCAACTTTCACCGTTTCTTGCATAGGCATGCGAAAAAAAAGCAATTTGGAGCTGTGGTTTTGGCCGTTCTCTTGCACACAACTTTGGCCATCTGTAAGTCAGGGAGTCATGCATGTGTTGTCGTCATTGTCGTCACGTCAATGTCGTTTTGTACCCCACAACTCGTGCAAGGCAGTTGGATTGGGGATCTCCCCCTTCTCTCGGACTCCTAATGGGGCGCATCTTACGCGAAGCGTTGTCAGTGACGCCTCTGAGTTGTTGCAGACCTCTAGACTTTCCTGCGGTGTAGATAACACAGTGTTCTTGGTCTCTTCCCTCAGAGGCCCTCAGTCACGACTGCAGTTTGTCAGCGGCAGAAGACGCCGTGATGAGAACGTTATGCACGGCCGTGTGCCACTGCCCGGTGGAGCATCTCAAGTCGCACCAGCTGCCGGCGAAGCTCGTGGCTGACCACGACACAAGCGCGCCCGATGAGCTGCAGACCCTGCTCAACCACCTGTGTCCGCGTCTTGTCTCTAGCAACAGAGCCACGCAGATCACCGCCTACCGACTGCTACAAAGGTGCGTTTTCATTCAAGTGAATTGGCATCAGCAGAAATGCCTGCGCGAATTTTTCTGGGCCTGACAAAATTGAAGCCTACAGCTGCAGCTGACATGTCAACGTTTGGGTGTTTTGGGTGTGGTGACATTGCGTCAATCGCCAGTTCGCCAGTTGCTGCAAGGTTGAATAGAGTTCCCTCCCTACTTGGAAGATAAGTGTGAAACGTACGATGCATTTTAGCACCAAGCCGTTGGACTCTCCGAGTTGTCCAATGCTGGAAACATGTGTACAGTACAGAGGCTATGAGATAACGACAACGCAAGAAAAGAAACGGTTGGACCTCGCGGTCGTGTGGAGTTATGTTTGCGTCTTGCGTCATGTCATTGTCAAACCACAACCCCCGTACCCATTGCACTGCCTGCACGCCACAGCCTTCACTCCTCTTTTTTTGCCTTTTCTCCACAGAATGTCTCGTTGTTAAAGGGTCTTTGCAAGAAATTTGCTTCCGTGTCCTTTGGTCTTGCTTGGGTGCTGTGTGAGCACTCATTTTTGCCAACAACAGGTTCCATTGTTTGCTTCGTGCCTTTTGCAAGGTGCTCTGCACACTGTGTGAACTAGGACTTAGTGCGTGAGCGTGTGGCCAATTGTTGAATACCTTTTACCGTTGCCCCCAGGTTGGTGCCAGAACTGCCGGCGTTTGACACTGAGAAGGAGAAGAGTTCTGACAGCGACCAGGACGCGCGGTCGCCGCCGCCGGCGCTCATGTCGGTGCTGGACACGTGTAGCGCATGCGTGGACCTCATCCTGTGCGAGGTGCTGATTGGAGAACGCGTCTCCATGGAGACAGATACCGAGGAGGACATGTACACCAGGGGATACCTACTCTGCTGGAATCTCCTGCTGACTTTCTTCAAATCTGCACCGTCCGAGGTGAATTAAAACACACCCACGCGAATGGTGACCTCCTTGACCAACATCCAGGATCCTTTCTCTTGTTCTTCTGTGTGAAACATCTGACTGTATGAAGAAAAAAGTAGGAATGTGAGAAAGCCTCGTTTGAACTGCGTGAGTTGCATGTCAAACACCTGAAAGCCACAACTGATTTGTTTGCTCCAGTTGCACGTGACGCAGACCTAAAAATGTACGGCGTTACACAAAAATCTACATAGTTTTGAGGTAATCAGCCAATCACAGTGCTGATGTTGTTTCTGGATCACGTTCTGGACAACGTCTGTCTACGCTACGTTAAGTTTAAATTCCTCTCTTTGCAGATGCGAGCGGAGTACGCGAGTTTCCTGCGGGATTCCGGGACGGTGGAGCACCTGTTGGCCGCCTTGTTTCGTCTGATGCCGGAGAACCCCGTGATACAGCTCAAGGACAGCCTGACGTCTGCTTCCCCCAGTCAGAAGCTCTCCTGCGTCATGAGTATGTTCAACAGAGATCCACTGCTGGAAATTACAGGTTCGTGTTTCCATGAAATATTTGAGACACCAAAACACGATCTGAAATGTACAAAACCAATCCAGCAGTGTTCACGAAAAAAACTTGAAAACCCGCACAACCATTGCCGATGACACTAGAGCGTCACCATGAACTAAATGCTCTGCAGCAAAATGTATTTCTCCACACAAGTTTGTTCCATTCACTTGGCAAAATGAGCGACTTGCGAAGAGATTGAACCCAACGATATGATGACCTGGACGGTTTGCTCTGCACTTGGCTGTTTTGCCCCAGAACTAAAAGACGTCTGTCGTTTGTTACAGTGCCAAGAAAAACCAGGGCGCTAATCAGCATCCAGGACTCGCCTCTGCAGTAGACTTTTCGGGGTGGGCTCCGTATGGAAGACGCCAGAAAGTGCCCGCACGGCCTAAAAAAGCAAGATTGTATTCAGGCGACTTTCTTTCAGAAAACAACTCCAGCTCGGAACTGGAACACCTGGCGTGCGCAGTGTACCACAGAGCTCTGCAGGATCTGCCGGCCGTGGTTCGGCAGTGGTGGAACTCCCAGGACAAACGAGTCGCCGCCATCGTCGACAAGTGAGTAGTGGAAGGTTCCCCACGCAATTTGAGATCAGTTGATTCATTCGCTGTCTGAATCAACTTTTCTCAAAGGGCCCCGTGGCCCTGGTGTATTTGGAGCGTAGGTTTTTAGGCCGAGCGCGACGAAGTCGGGACGGCCTTATGGAGTTATGTTTGTGTCGTCGTCATCGTGGACCCCCCACCCTCTGGGCTGAACCCCCCTCTGGTGGCTGACCCCCCCCACACACACACAGTGCTGACCCCCACTGTGATGTGACAGTATCATGTGATCACGTGACGGTTGTCATGTGAGGTGATGGCAGGGGGCGCACTCGGCCTTTATGCTGACGAAGCGTACTTGTTCTCTTTGAACAAAACTTCGTGTTCCCCCCTCATAGGCCCGTCCCAAGACCTGCTCCAGTCCTGATGAGTGCCAACCCTTGGGACACTCCCACGCCAAAGTCAATGCCCTCCCTGAAAATGCAAACAACCGCCTTCATTAGCCCTACAAGGATGCTCACCCCATTCCTCCCACTTACACCTTGCATCTCATTCACCCAGAACAGCAGGCAGAGAATGACTCGGCGTTTGCGTGTTGAAAGGAAGGTGCTTGTCTCCATATTAGAGCAAGCATGTGCTTGTTAACAAAAGTTGTTTTGGGTTTTTTTAATCCATGCCTAGGGCCAATGTTGTTCCAAAATAGATCTCTGTAGCTCTCTTGATTTCGCCCAGAAATTCAACATGATTTGATAAAGTTCAAACTTCTTTGATGCACGGTTGTTTGACAAAGCTTCGGCCGCTGCTCTTTTCTGAGACTGGAGGCAACGCAGCTGTTGTTGTCACGTTTCACTATTTTGCGTTCATACCTTCAGGTGAAAACGGCTCACATTTGCTCTTTCCGTTTTTCCGCAGGTTTACCAGTAAACACGTCACACAGGTTCTATGTGCAGAGGAAATGGAGGCGATTTCAAAGTCAGACGTCGCAATGGAAGACATGACCGTAAGAACATTTATCCTATTTTTACTAACGAGTTGCTGGCAGGTTTTCCATCAGCGACAAGTGACCTAAACGACTGTCGGAAAAGATTCAGACATTTGAGTGTCCGGCGGGTGGATCTAAATCTGGGGACAATGTCCTTAAAGAGACTGTTTTGTCTATTGCCAAAATTGCTGTTGCAAAATTACGC
>JAAUYG010046589.1_pt1 | contig 12982 bp, 14 predicted proteins | sample 7278091 | NCBI WGS metagenome assembly JAAUYG01 (sample SAMN14350201, study PRJNA611818) | marine sediment metagenome | isolation source: surface marine sediment (0.6m) | place: French Polynesia: Moorea | collected 2018-08
CCCAAAACTTATTTAACGGTAAGTTTTTCCTTTTCTCCAATTTTTTTGCCTATAATTTTTTTTTCGTTTTTTTTTACTTAAAGAAACCCCCCACCCCATAAAATCAACACAAATCTCTTGGGATAAGGCGCTTGCTGCTTTATCTTTCATCTGATGAACAGTTCACCGTGTCTCACTGTTCATACGATCTCCAGTTGCCTCCATCGATTCTGGATAGCTTTGAAACACGTTTCTTGAAAAGCTATCTGACATCTTTCCACTTCGGAAAATTTTGTTCTTGCAATTTCACCTTCAGATCCTTTCATCTTGCGAAGCAACGAAGCAACTGGAGATGATGACGATTCTTTTGTGAACTATTTTTAGACACAACAAAATCAATTTGAAATCTCATTTCACCGCCGTGTGAAGGCAAAAGTAAACGCGATGAATTTACTCGGCTTTTTCCCTTTTATTGCAATTTACACAGCTTCGACGCCCTACAGACAATTAAAACGTCTGGGCCCAAGTTCGCATGAAGCTGTTCAATAAACAAACTGCGCAATTCATCCCTTTGTTCATCTCTCTCACCAGCGGATTGAATAGCATTTTATTGTCCCACGAGCACCACTTGAAGAAGTGATCAACAAAAAGAAACACTCATTGTGATTGCTGCGCAATGGCATGAAAACGTACCAACGTCTACAGTGATCACGTGTCTCAGGTTTTCCACTTCATTCCCGGTTTTTGGGGCAATACTTGGTGCTTGTCCTTGCTTTCCCGGGGAAACTTGCCGTGCCTCAACACCAGCGAACTGTCAAGAAATACGGGCAACTCGGATGTGACTCAGAATCATTTGTTCATCTGTTGGAATTCACATGGGGGTAAATTCGTCGAGATGATGTCCTTCACACTCCAATCCCAGGCAACAGGCATACAATACCACTGGTTGTTCACCAATATTCAGCGCATTGTCAATGCCAAATATGTGGATGCTCAAATCTGAGGCAATTAGGGTCAAAATTGATCCTTTTTGTAGTTCCTCCTGAGGGATCAATATTTTTTAACATTTCATCCAATTTTTGACCCGTGTCAAACTGCAGAACGCCCAGTTCTGGATCCGCAACGGAACAACTGAAGCACAAAGAAACTTCCGAGTTCGACTTCATGGAGAGATTTCACTCTTGAAAACAAATCGCCTCGTGAACTCGATCCTTCCTTACTCCTTGCCAGGTTAAAATGACCTACTCTTCACAGATGCATCAGAATAAGACCATGTCGTGTTTCTCCAATCCCTAAAAAGCCATGTCCATTTCTTTGTGCTCTGGAAATTGTCGCAGTAGGTGACGGTGTTCCTCCGTCACTCGCATGGACAATACTTCCTATCAGAAGCTGTGACAGAACTAGTCACAAATCCTATGTCTGTTCTTCCACAATGAAATGATCAATCCTATTGGCACTTTTTGCAGACTGTCACTTCCTCACTGGTTGTAATTACCGTTCATAAATCACAGTCAAAACCCACAACATTGTTTGCCGTCACGCTTAATCAATAAGCGATCAATCACCTCTGCAGTATCTTTGCCATCCACACAAATACCGGCAAACGTAAAAGTTTCACATCCACATTTGAGTTCACAGAACAAGCGTGCAGCGTCAGCGTCTGCCATCTTCAACGTGATCTTTTCAGGATTTTCTCTCCAAAGATGTTGCAAGATGTCAGGGTTTCACCATTGTGCGAAAAAAAACCTGCACTCAATCAAATCGAGGTGTCTTGTACGACAAACCCTGATCAGCAATCTGCAGAAAGGAAGCTACAAACTGAAAGATTTTAGCCCGACGTCCACCCAGGAAACACCACAAAAAGCGATTTTGCACAAATGGCCATTTTCAGATCAGGTCCAATTTCACGCATTATTTTTGCGTGCATGTTACAGGACAAAGCACAGAACACGAAACCCTGCAGTACGCCATTGTGATTTTCGTATCTGAAACTCCAAACATTAATTCCGTCGCTGTCAAAAGAATGATGCATTCAATGCCAGTGCTGGGCCTGTATCAATGATAAGAAGCACACCGAAGGGCAACCAACATAACCTGACGAGTATTTTGCCAAGATAATTTTCCCTATCCATCAAGCTGAAAAAGATATTTGACAAATTGAAAAGAAAAACCCTGCAAGAACAGAATGGATTCGACAGAGCCGCGAATGTGGGTACAAAACATCGCATGTTTGGCCTTCTGCAATTCCTGTTTAGCTTTGGACGCAACGTTGGAGAACAGAAAAAGAGCCAGCTAGTTCTGATTATGGAGACGAAAGCGTGGACGTAGGTCGGCTGTATCAGCCTTCAAGCACCAAAGCACACACACAACGGTACCCAGTCTGAATCTGGGGTCTGGGGCATATTTGATTCCGCTTTTTTCCCAGCCTCAGGAGATGGTGCCCAGTTTGAATCTGGTCTGGATTCGTTTTCGTGGAAGGGGGTGGGGTATTTGATGTCACACCGAAAACACAATGGTAAAGTGGCCCTTGGCTGGCGGAAGCAAATTGGTGCAACGGTGGTCTCACTTGATTCTGAGCTTGGAAGGCCGGGCTGATGAATAGCGCGGTGTACTCACCCCGCTGGCGATGTCTGAGAGCGTGGCTGTGAGGATGATGCTGAACACGGCGTGCGACCTGCTGCTCTCACTGTTCATGTTGGTCGCCGCAACTGTACGAGACTTGTTCCCTTCCGACATCAGGGCGTCGATATCCTGCAGCGAAAAACAGAAATTTTGCGTGAGTGGTGCAAAGTAACTTTGTGTAGAGGATTCGTGTCCTGTGTGTCGACCATTCAAACACAAGCACATAATTTTGACCACTTCGAGAAAGGAGAAGGCTTCAGTGACACGGAAAGGACGTTGAGTAACGTTTGCCTTGAGTCCGAAAAAAGAGGGCAGTGGAAAACAGCAAAAAAATCTTCTTTTGTCTGGGAGAATAGAGTGGACAAAGCCATTGTTTTGCCGCTGTTCAGAAAATGCAAAGTCTCGATCACGAATGGTGCTATTCCTTTGTATGACCAGAGCGGTGTGGTCAGCATGGAATAACCAGGCAAAGAAGAGACACTACCTGGAATGATGCGACAGCGAGTGTGGAAAGTCCGTCGACGTACGGACCCAGAATGTTGTGTTCTCTCACTCGTAGACTGTGCTTTCCACTGAAACACATTGAACAACGCTATGAATTGAGTGCGGGAAAGTTCATCTTTATCTGCTCCAAGAAACAAACAAGAATCCATGGCCATGGCCATGGCCAGTTACCTTCAACTACTGGTCATGTTGTCCCAACCGCCTGACGAGCGAATTTTTTGAGGCCAAAGTCTTGTTCCATTTTTGCATCATTCTTGGAACTTACCCTTTGGGATCGAGAAGATCTCGAACTCTCTCGTTATAGATTTCCATGTATGAGACCTCTACTTTGTACGAGACCTCGGGGTCTGTGTTGTCGTTGATCTTATTGAAGAGTTTGTTGCAGAGACGTGGAATTATACCCTGGTTGTCAATCGTGCCCATCATTGTGAACGACTTGCCAGATCCTGCAAAACAGAAGAACAATTATTTTCTCAGATATGAATTTATGGCGGAAGTAAAGCACGCACCACAGAAAGCGGGATGTCAGTTTCAGGACACTTCCAGAATCAACGAGGTGATTCAGTGCAAACCCTCCCCCCTTCCCCCATCTGCACCTCCGTTTCCAGCATTTGCTTGGTGCCCTGTCTGAACGAGTCTAAAATGACCACACACACGTCCAAATTTATGCCCACGATCCATGTTCAACAGATACACATGATTTCTTCATCTACAAGACTGCTCAACCGTAAACGAACACAGGACACATGGAAGGATTTCTGAGTACGTGATAACAAGCCCCAACCAAATTACCGTTACACAGTGTTGCCAAGAAGCATTACCATGGTTTCCCATCCTCAATAATCTGAATCGGCCAAGCTGACAGACTCAAAGATACAGGCAGTCCATTGTAAATAGAGTCCGATCACGCAAACTTCCAATACTAAGTCCATCTTTGAAGCCAGAGCAGTTATTGCAAGCCACAATAATGTGCTTTTCACAGTGCAAAAATAAACCAGAGGAGACAGGGTCAACATTAGGAAAATGGAACCAAATGGAAGTCAAATCCGCAAAACTGTGTCACGAAAAACAACTGCTGAACAACAGAACAACAGCCAAGAAACCTTCCTTGGGGGTAAATGACATTCTGGCTTTCTCAGGCAAACGCACTTCAACCTCGTTTGCGCACAAAAAAGTGGTGTCCCTTCCTCAAAAAGATGACCACTGTTCAGATCGTTTCCATGTCAGTAAAGGACAAGTGACAGTTCAATTCTCTGTGGAAGATCTACATCACAGCAGCGGCAATCAACGCAAGTCAGGCTTCTCCAGCCTGTGCAACGCTTCCTGTCGAGGGAAGATGTGTGGCGCACCTCGTATCTAAACGGACAGGTTTCCTCGTTCCATCATTGATTCTGGCTTTTCTGGAATCTCTTCAGTCATCAATAAGTCTCACATCTCACATCTTATTTCTTTTTTGTTCTGTCACGTCTGTCAACTTATGTGGCACGATTTTACAATGTTGGCATGCAAGCTCAAGGAAATGGTGCTGGCAAAAAATTTGCCCTTGGTTGTTCTACAAATTGAGCCGGCGTTTACATTTTTTTTCAACGCAAACTGGACTTAATTTTTGCACTGATTAGTTTTGCAGCAGAGTAAACTGCCCAAAACAGAGAAGTGAGCAATGTGAAAACTTGCCAAAAGACGCCACAGGAGGAGGACACATTCAGGCGTTCCAGGCACTATTGAGCTCGTTGAGTCACCCATCCAGACACGGACCAGGTTTTCGCCTCACTGGTATCAGGCTTTACGCAAATACTCACAGGACTCTCAAAAGACCCGCCATTCTTTGTGTCTGCTTTAGCTTCTATTTCGCTGCTTGTATCTTCTGCTTCTTTTATGAAAACAAATCAAATGAAAGCCACACGACTCTGTGAGCCTGCACCGTCATGTCAAAGGCTTTGTGGATCACATTAGGGAGAGACAAGAGGAACGCAGATCTTCATTCCAAGCGCACGTGACAGCTTGGCTTCCAAGTCACTTCTCCGTTGGTGACAGAAGTTGTTTTAAGCAAAGGAAAACATCACCTGCGTCACTGCGAAGAAAGCTCGCATTCACTTTTTTGTTTGATTGCTTTGTTCATGCACTCGAAGAACTTCAGAATTTCATTCCAAACAGCCATTCAAAACTTCGGTTTGTGGTTCAAAAGGTTTTGGTTGAGGTTGAGGGTTTTCACGTTGAACCGATCGAGTTGGCAATGTAACACAACCATTTCGTTGAGATCATCTCCAACGGTTTTGCAGTGAAACGATGGGAGACCTTTTGTTGCAGCGACGCTTTGCAATGCCATGCAATGGCCCAGTGTAAAATGACCCTCCTCAACATGAGACACCGAGTGGCAAGCAGCAACAACGTTGGAAGGAAATAAAGTGTGAACTGCTGTCCTGGTCATTTTCTTTTCCTTTCTTCGTTTCAAGTAAGAAAACAACCATTGTGCCGCGATGCACTCCGCTGAGGATGTTTTGCACCTGGACAGACAGCACACAATCATCTTCAGCTCGCATCAGAGCGACACAAGAAAGACGGGACCCATCCCATCAGCACCAAGCTTCAAAGCAGCTTCCTTTGAGCCGCTAACATCCAATTAGCTCAGCTTTATGATGCCCGTCTTCCCATCACAGTGCGTCTTCCACAGTAACAATTGGGCTTTCCTGCAATGGGAAGAATGAAAAATCATTTGCCTTCATATCTGCTGCTTTTGCTCTCATTTGATGTCAAATGATGTTTCTCAGGGGTGTAATTCACGCAAGCGCGCGCTCCACTAAACTCAGCAGCTTCCTCTTTTATTGTGGAATAACGTACATTTCCATAACAATCTGCCAAACAATCGCCCTGAAATTGACTACCATGACAACGCAGACTGGATCCCTTGCAGTTTTCTGCGCCACCGGATTTTTTTTTCACAGACTGCAAACTGGCCTCATGCGAAGACAACATGAATCCCATTTTCGTGTTCTAACTGATCAAAAAACATTGTCCTGGATAGAAATAGCGGTTTTCCAATTTCGCCCGAGTCTCCCAGTGCTCAAACACGCCAGCAGAATTTACGACGGTGTACAGAACTTTCAAGATTGCAGCCATATCTTGTTGGGGAGGCCATTGCGGCTTCTGCAGCAATGAGTTTGTCATTAGACTGGGATTAGGAGCGCCAGTTGAGCAGATTACCACTCGACGTGTAATCAGTCCTGTTCAAATAGAATTACCTGAGTAAATACTCTCATTGAGGAGGTGCACAAATTACACCTCCTTCACTTAGCACTGTGCCAGGAGGGATTGCAAAGAAAGTACCCAACACAGCAAGAAAATTCTGACAATTTGCAAACAGCATGTTCTCCTTTCAGGATCCCAATTTCCTTTTAATATTTTGTTGCAACACCCTCCTGGTCTTTTTCTCAGAACTCTGAGCCAACAAGATGGCATCCTCGTTTGAAAGACTCCTCTCTCCAATATCCTTGAATGTGTAGCCACACATACACATGCACGGACACTCAAACACAGGGGCAGAGTTCTGCACAAAGAATAGTAGACAGACGCAATGACAATTTCGCCCAGTTTGCTCGTGACGTGACGCAGTGTCCCGATACAACAAGGTGAGAAGCACTGTCTGCAGTTCTACGCCCGTTGATCGGAAATGATATTGAAGGCACAAGTGCTGAGGTGCGTCGAGGGGGACATTCCTCTTGAACACCCGTAATGAACATCACGTTTTGTTACCTCTTCATTCCCAATAGACACCAGTAAGCAGACTGGTTTCCTACACTCGCCACTGTGACCTGATTCTGGTTTCTCCGAAGCTGTCCGAGAATAGCGTGAAGCTTTGAGGCATCGCAATGCTAATTGTTCTCCTTCTGATGAAAAGCTACAAAGCCTGGGGACAAGGTTTAATCTATTTTATGTGACTACCGCAAATGGAAGGTAAACCTGATGCGTGTCGGGATGAATCAGCTGTTTCTGTCAGTTGCTCAGAATCCCATCTCGCTCCTTGTGATGCTCCATTTCTCCATTCTTTTTTATCGTGCCTATGTCTGATTACTCTTTGGCCAGATCTTAACATTATTTTGGGGGACAATGTTCGCAATAAATGGGTGTCCACACAAGACACGCTTCTGCGGCGCATGCCAAACACACCCCGGGTGTATCAGTCTTCACAAAGAACAAATGGTTGAACTGAAGCCATCAGGACTGTGTTCCATTCCTGTCACTGAGTGTGACGCACACTTGGAAGTAATTTGTTTGTGGGCAGACGGTGAAGGGTCTGGGCAGCTGTTTTCATCCAGCACAGGGCGGACTGACCAAGGGGCGCGAGGCCAGGTAATGTGATTGCGTAGCTTCCAGTCAAATTGCAAGTTGTGTGGGGCCACATGCCACATCTCACTGTCACTCTGGGACCAGTTGGAAAATGCTCGACTGTCACATCAATGGATTCAGCAAAAGGCAATGTCGCGCGCACAGAAACTGGAGTGAAATGACACCTCAGTGTTTTTTGGCTGAAAATCTGTCAAGATTACAAAGAGTTTTGAGTTTTGTCTGCATGTCTCTCTTGCCGATTCTGTTAGCTTCTGAGTCTAATCTCTCCCTCAGCTTCACACATTCGTAACTCTGTCTCAAAGAATCCATCTTCCAATTAAACAAGGTTCCAAGGAGGTCTCCAAACATTGCAGACTCGAAAAGGACAACGAAATCTCATTAAATTATAGACAGGTGAATCTGAACAATAAATGAGCAAACGATCTCCAGGAAGCTCTTTCATCCCATCCACATGACCCAGATCCTGTCCCCTTTGAGGAGATCCTCAAACGTGAAAATTGAATCAGTGCCCATGAGTTCATCTCAGCACACAGGATTTCAACCCAGTTGAAAGGCACACCCAGCCACGGGGGGTACCGTCACCCTCTCCCAAGGTCAACCTATTCTGAGTCACCACACCAGGACACTAGGTCAGCAAACTGAGTCCTGACCTGTGTTCTCAGCATTCTCCAGCATCCAGCTGAATAACATAAGATAGGCAATGGCTGCCATCCGTGTGAAAAATATTTTTGAACTAAAAAGCACAAAGCATTTGTGTACATTGCCGTAGTCATGCTGGAATGCTCAGAGACCCAAGTTTCGAGTTTATTTCTTCGACACCATGGCGCTCTGACAGTGCATCGTACCGCAATGACTGACTCCGGTCCGGAACAGTTTAATTTGACAAAACCAAGATCATTGTTCTTGAAAAGAACCTTTCGCGATCACATCAGCAGGAACGCAGTCTGTACATTTCTGTGTGTTGGTTGGGGATGCTCCTCCTGTGCACGCATAAGTTCCAGTAGCTTTGTCATCCACAATTGACACCAAAGGCCGGTAATGATGACTGAAACGTACTTCAGTATGCGTTCTACCATTGTCACGATTTCACCACTGTGCGAGAGGGTTTCAGCCATGCAATCGTTCCTAACAAGAGTGCCAGATGGGGCTCCAAATGGCCAAATTTTGCTCCCAGAAATGGCTCTATTTCTGAACAATTGGCTTTCGGGGAAACCAGTGATAAAGTGCCTCCATTTAGAAGATCGCAGTTTTGCTCATTGAAGTCCATGAGCGTCTCACACCACTCGCTTCCAGTCTCGATCTTACGGCAATTTTATGATGTAAGTTATCAGCATAAACTTCCAAGAAATAGATGACTGCAGAGCACAACATGTCTCGCGCCATTTGTGCCCGATCCCATGAACGCTGAAAAACGACTGCGGCAAACGCGCGTGAAAAAGTTTTACTTCAGATAAAATTCCCATGCACAGCGCTTCCTTTCCCCCAATCTACTTGTGGCTAAAATAACATGAAAGTGGCAACCATCGGTAACCATGCCAACTGAAGTACCTGGCTAATTCAAGACTTCCCCTTGGAAAAGCGACAGCAACGATGTTCACTCTCATCATCTTCCTTTTACAACATTTTACGCCACTCAGCTGATCCTTCCTTGTTTTCTTTAGAATCAGCCATGTATCCTAGGAAACTGGAAACCCAACGTTTCAAGTCTTGCAGAAAAGTGTCAAAATTAATTAAAGGGAAACATTGTGAATTTGCCCTTTGGGCAAGGACAAACCTCAAACAAGTGCCCTTATCATTGACAAGGCTGCATTAGGAAGGGCGGCAATGGCAACAATGAGGACCGCAACAATCTCAGCATGAGGCTGTCCCAGTCGGGAGGGGGGTCCAGGTCTGGAGGGTACAGGGTCAGGGGATTTCTTCCACGACGACGACACGTACGCGACTCAAAAAGGCCGTCCTGGCTTACAGCCTCGCGCGGCTTAAAATGCAACACAAGGACACAAAATCGGACGCAGACATTCAAAGGACTCACCCTCGTGTTTGGAAAACAAGATAATCACTGATGTTTTTCTTTCACGGCACAAAGCACAGAGGGAACTAAATCAGTTTCTTTTATTGGGAATGTGCCATGAAGGAAATCCATGAAAACATCAGAAACAGATCAGAGCTGTCGACTTGAATTTGCTGCCTCAAGTGATGTCCTTGGGCACGCAGTAAAGCCGCGCGCACATCCTGTGGTGCCCTTGAAAGGCTGTTTTATGCCTTCTCTGACATGATCCTGATCCACATTTCATATTTCATGCATTCCTGATGCTGGAAGTAGAGTCCAAATCTGTTGGGGGGGGGTCATTGGTTTTGGTCCTCATGAAAACTGTGTGTGGTCGTCCCTCCTCCTTTTCACTTTCAATGTTTGTGTGTGTGTGTGTGTGTTTTTTTTGTTTTGTTTTTTTTGGTGGCCACATCAGTCCATCAGTCCCTATCCAGGGGCCGGTGGGTGTGTAGGAGTCATGCCCTGTTTCATGAAAGGCTTTGCACCATGGTAACCACGTTTGCACAAGGGAAACGGACACTCCAGGAGGCTTTTATAATCAACCACTGAAACTTGATTATCATTCGCCTCCACTGCTGAAAGAGCCCATTCATACTCAAGAGATCCTCCTCTTTTTTCCCAAACAAGAAATCTCCCCATTGATGTTTCTGTGTCGCGGCACCTCCATTATCAGCTGGACAGAGCCTGTCCCGCCCGCAGTGAGTTACTCGAGTATGATCACGAGAAAATTACGATAAATGGCCGTGTCAAACCAGCCACAAGTAGCAGCCCCATTTCATTGCCACGGTGCGAGGTCCTTCACAATCTATTTACGGGCAATAAATGGAAGGAATAATTTTTGCTTGGGAATAACAAGGCAACTCCAAGATTCGTGCGAAATTCTCCCTCCACGCAGATGATGGAGTATTTCAGCTGAGCTGCATTAGGCGAAAACTGAGACGAAAACCCGTTGCGGATAAGCAAGTAATGGATGCTTCGGAAACTTTCTTCCACAACATGTCGACATTTGACATTCTCCTACGCAGTCGCCTGGGGAAATGGTTCTGACAAAATGGCAGAAGGGCCCAACACACAACGTAAGTTTTAAGTTTTCCACAACACATCAGCCATTCTGATTGTGTCCATTTGGCCTTTCCAAAGGGTTTCCGCGTGAACAGTCTGCAACGAGCCAATACACAACAGAAGGTGCAGCGCATTGTTTGCTGAAACTGAGGAAATGCTGAGCGGACGGAAAATAGACAAGATTTTCACTGTGCTGCAGTTTTATCACGAAAGCGAATGGTCAGTTTTGGGGTGGGGTGTGACAGTCCGGAAAAACGATGTCAGAACATCAGGACGAGGGGATCTGTCCCGCACAATGTTCCTCAACATCATTTCACTTGGCAATGCTAAGTGTCCTAGTGCCACAGAGAACATGAATTCAAGAGGACATGGCAACACAGGCACATGTTTGGTGATTGTGATTTGTGAAGTATCTATCATCAGTCTGACATGAGAAGGACAGGCTCGCTGATCACCGTTACATCCAGCTTCATTAGTGCTGATTCCTCCTGATGCGCGGCTAATCAGGCTTTACTTGTGTCACTTCTTCCTGTTTGTCTGCAGACTCTCCCGCACAAGAGCTGCAAAGACCAACTTCAGCAACAAGCAGTCCAGGAGACCAATCCACACAAATTCCGACTGTCGTACGATTCCTGTGGTTCTGAGGGGACCATCAACAGAACAGAGAGACGTCTCAAGGAGTGCTGCTGTCAAGGTGATGAGAACAAGAATCAACAACGAAGCTGATTATGTCCTGTACTGACTCATGGTGTGTTGAAAGTATCGAAAAGGTAAAGGTAAAATTGGCCTCCTGAACAAAGTTTGACCAACATTCAAACGCTCCATTCCTTGTTTCTGTGTCAGAATTCTGTTGGGGTCGCCTGCAGTGAAGCACTGCACAGCTGCAGGGAGATGTCTTGTCGCTGTTTCATCCATTACTTCATTACGTAATTAATTGCAAGGGAAGTTTCCAGCTTGCTTCTTTCCTTTGTTTATGAACTCCCTTAAGTGCAGCATTCTTCTTTCTTCTCCGCGGAGACGTTAAATGTTTTTTTTTCTTTTTTCTTTCAGAAATGTTTTCAGCAAAATGCATACAAAGTGAAGCATTTCCATTTGGGTTGCAAGAAGCTCAAGACAAGGACCGTGCACGAAGTCGGGAAATTTGCTTTGTCTTCCACCCGACCCAAATTTAGAACTTCTCTCCAACCACTGCCAGGGGATGTGACCCAATGCTTTTGTCACCTTCAGCATGAGCTCGAATGTCTCCAAATTCCGAGAATAGCTGACACCGAAGCTAATTCGAAGTTCTCCTTACTCGGACACATCTGGACACCGTACCTGTGGATTACATCCTGTGTCTTCAACATAATGGAGACCCAAGCCTCGAATTCTGATCTCATGTGGTACACAGGATGGCTCACACTGTCGAGCAATCTTATCCTGCCTGCCCTGCTTCTTTTGAAACACAACGACCTGGTGATGTCTTCAGGGACAAGAACTCTTTCCTCGCATCTGACAAAAGTAACTGACAGCAGTGAGGAAACTGTGTGAAAAGTCGACCTCGTGTCAGAGCTGTGAAGCAATAACGTTTTCCCTCTCAATAGTTTGGGAGTTGCCACTGCAATCATAACTGGATCTTCTGCCCTTCAGATTTAAATCAGTGAAAAGAACAGCGAATCCAACAAATGGGTTGTGCAGCCTGAAAGCGCGCGGATAGCGAACACATTTGTGCAGCTGAGAGATTTTGCCAGAGTCCCCATGCATTTCTGAACCTGACAAAATGTCCCATCCCTAACAGAACAACATACTCACAAACACTTCTTAGTCACAGTGACTGCAATAAGCACGCTGAACCATGACAAGCTGGGTCTGCGCGCTTAAAAAGGTGGAAGGCCTTTTGTTGGTTGCTCTGATCAAAGTAAACCATTGGAACTCAATCAGGGACCAACTAAAGTGAAGCCGAGCGCCTTTTACCACTGAGCACAGGGGAGGCTTGTGCGTTGATTCATTGGTGGGGTTCGTGCTTTTTTTTAAAACTTTTTCCAAGTGCAAAATCCAACTGATACGCATGTTGGTAAATTGTTGCCCAAGAAAATTTATGTGTGTTTGAAGCTTCATGAACATCTGTAACACCACTTCCACTGCAATTGTGATTCACATTGGAGACAAACAAATTCACACGACGCTCTTCGTGATGCTGGTCACATCGGCAGCATTTTCCGGCTGATCGCAATGGCGACCTCCCTGCAAATCCGTCATGTTTATTTTTCCTGCATCCAGCTCATAAACGTCCCAGTAATGACGTTAAATTTCCTGCGACAACTGACTCACGAATTCTCTACACTGAAAACACGCGAGCAATTTAGCGTCTGCAAATCTTGGGGTGTTCACTGTCGCAAAAAATAGGCCCAAGGGACCTTGAGGTGATTTACCCGAAACTAC
>JAAUYG010055737.1_pt1 | contig 12982 bp, 8 predicted proteins | sample 7278091 | NCBI WGS metagenome assembly JAAUYG01 (sample SAMN14350201, study PRJNA611818) | marine sediment metagenome | isolation source: surface marine sediment (0.6m) | place: French Polynesia: Moorea | collected 2018-08
ATACCATGGAAAGTTGGCTTTTCTGCTATTTTTTATGCAAAATTGGGCAATTCCACACTTCCGCATTCAAGTCGAAATTTCGTGCTAAATTCCATGATCGCGGAATCCTTGAGGGACTGTTTAAACTGCTCTAAAGGCAAAGAAAATATTGTCATCAAGACGAATACTCAGTTTTAAGAAGTTTGTGCTTGCCTGTCTATAAAATAAATGCCTTTGTTTATGTTTACAGAAGGCTATGACAATCTCTACAGCATCCAGAGTATGAGTCTGCACTCTCCACACTCTCAGGCGCTATCCTCCACTCATGCAGCCATCCAGCACAGGATGCCGCCTCCCCCAGCCAGTCACCTAGGCCTCGGTCACTCCCAGCCTCCACAGCACTATCACCAGCCTCATATCCTGCCTCAACCCAGTACACCCACACCTAGCGATATCTCCAGCATACATGCCACGCCTCGCAACGCCATCTCTGTGGCTGGATTTTCGGACAAGAGCATTCCGTGTTCGTCACATACCGCATTTCTGGAGCCGGGTCAGATTCTGAAGCCAGAATCGTGGAATGCTTATAAAGTGCTGCCTGCAGTCGGTCAGGGTGGTGTCGGCAGCATCCCCGGAACCATGGAAACAACGGACAATGTACCAGGCAGTGCCACATCCCATAATAATGGCAGCCTCAACAGCCTGTCACCATTCTCGTTTCCAGACTTCTCACCAGGTGGCTCCAACCTGACCAGTCCCCGCCATTCTGCGCGTCTGGCCAAGAAGCGTGCGCGGTCGACCTCCACCTTGTCTTCTGAGGGTCTGGACCTGCTGAGTATGATCCGATCCTCTCCAACAGCGCTGCTGCTATGCGGATCCCACGGCTCGTCCTCCGGGAATGGCTCCCCGCACTTCAACCAGGGAGTGGGATCATTCGGACATGTCTCTGCACGCAGCAGTGGTGACAGCTCGCATCTGGCACCACACTTCCGTGTGACATCCAAAGATATCTCTCAGATGGCGGGCGGCTCTTGCGACTACCATCCTATGGATTCAGACAAGATGCTGCAAGGTGGAACCATGGTGGGGAGCAACCAGATGCTGATCCAGCAGAATCTGGAGCAGCTTCTAGGTCTGGATCAGTTGTTACAGACATCGAATCTTGATAACAAACCAAGCCCAGGGGAAACCTATTCCCAGGTGCCGGCTGTAACCCTCACATCCACTGTTCCATCCGAGACTGCTAACATCGATAGCATGCTACCGCCACCTCCACCGTACTCCGAGGCCGTAGGCCAGCACAGCAACTCATCTCAGGCAGTACCCACCGCACCAACACAGTACACCTCGCTGTCACAGCTGTCTCCAACAACAACCAACAACAACAACGGTGGTATCAAAACAGAACTCAAACCGTCGGAGGTTGTGGAGGAAGAGGCCGAGACGCAATGTTTGCATATGTGTAAGTGGATGGACTGTAACCAGGTTTTTGAGGAGAAGGACGAACTGGTACGACATATAGAGCGACAGCACATAGACCAGCGACGTGGGGAGGATTTCACTTGCTACTGGCAAGGCTGCAGCAGAAAGTACAAACCTTTCAACGCACGTTACAAGCTGCTCATACACATGAGGGTTCATTCGGGAGAGAAGCCAAACAAATGCACAGTAAGTGCTATTTAAATGTTGGACAGTTGCATTTGCCACTGTTATCTCAGTAAGTATACCTAGTAGCCCTTGCATTTGAAGATCCCTTATATCATGTATGTCGCCGGGTCTTAAACTAATTCTGAAGGTGGTCTTAAAATGGAGTATGCGTCATATGAAATATTTAGGGGTCTTAAATTGCAGGGCTACTGCATTGAATGGCATCATGCAAACATAAAAAGCTAGGCTTTTGACAAGGTTTGACTGATTGTACATATTCTAAAATTAAGACTTGAGTATAACCTAGAAGGCTTAAAAAAATATGAATGTAAGTGGCAGTACTTTGAGAACCTTGTTTGATTATCTGAAACAGTGCACATACACTTTGACTTAAAGCAGCTTGCATGATTTTACCCTCTTTGCACCTGATTCAGATTTGACACAGATGAATCTATCCCAGATTTAGTTAATACAATTACTAAGTCAGGTTCAACTCACATGTGTATTAACATCGACCCACTAATTTATACCAACATGGCCAGTCCGGTGCCGACACGTGCTGTTCACTCTCGACAAAGTAACCTGGATATCAGTCAAACCGAATCACATCCATGTCGATGTACGTGTTTGGTTGTGTTTTCATCGCGAATAACTTATTCTGGGACACTTTCGCTATTGTAAACATTCAAACCGATTTCAACCAAGAATAGCTGTAATTTCATGCAAACAGGGTAAACATGGTAAACAGGCCAACGGCTACTTGATGCTAACTTTGGAAAATATCCTTGTTAACAAATTTTCATTCATGTGGGTAAGTTTATTAAATCAGCTATCCAAAGTGTACGTTTGCACTTTAGAAACATTTTAAACCAAATCCCATACACCTGCATGCTGAGGTAATGACTGCTGGTAATACAGTGGTCCCTCTATTTTAAGACCACCCTTGATTATAAGACCGCTAGCTTTGGTCCCAGAGGGCAATTTTCTGTGTTAAATGACCTTTATTTTAAGACCACCTGCAATATAAGACATTTTCTTGGTCCCGTTGGTGGTCTTAAAATAGAGGGACCACTGTAGTAGTAGTAGTAGTAGTAGTAGTAGTAGTAGTAGTAGTAGTACCAGGTAGTAGTAGTAGTAGTAGTAAGATAGGCAGCAGTAGTGGTAGCTAGTAGGGATCAGTGAGGCTGTAGAGCTAGGGTGACACAGATGTATTGTAAAAGAAGCCAGGAATATTTACCTGACATGTATTATTTCAAGTCAAAAATTCATTCAGAAAAAATACTCAAACTAAATCACTTTGTAAAGTGAGTTTTGGTATCGCGTTCTGCATTACAGATCCGGCCATTCACAGCAGCGGCAGCCAGAGGGTTGACTAATGTCATGCCAACATCTGAAGTCCCTGCTCTACCCGTTCAAGGGTTACAGGAGGAAACTGTAATTCTTAAAGGACAACGTAAGCATATAAGTCTCATCAAAACTTTTTCACTGCAGCAGCACAGAATGAAAGGCAGGATCGAAGCACGATTAAATATGAACTAAAGCAGACTTTCAGAAATTATGAATAAAATCATTGTTATTAATGGTTGGTAAGTTTAATGTTCGAAACTTAAATGTATGAAGAACACTGTATGTGACTATCCCTTTGAAAGAGGTACCAGTGGTGAGAAGGGCTACATATTAGATATCGACGTAAATTTGTATATATACTGTTGACTAATGTAGTCAGTAGCAGACTGTTATTACTGATATTACTGATCACCTGTGAAAGATTACTTTTTAATTAATTTACTTTTGCATGTTTGCGTATTAAACATAAATAGGCTGCCATAAATAGCAATCGATATTTTCGAAATCAGGTGCTGATGCTATACTTACACATGTTATGTACTGAATTTTAAAATGCTCTTAATGTTTATATAACATACTATTGCTTATAACTACGCTCACCTCAAGCTATTACTTTTGCCAGAAATAAATAAAAAATTTTAAAATTCAGTACATAACATGGCAAAAGTAATAGCTTGAGGTTCGCTACGTTATAACAATATAAGGACTCGTCCGAGTCCTAAAAATTCATAACTCCTGTGATCATGGTAATGTTATTGTTCTTTAAGGTCTGTGTCTTAACTTCACCGCCACCTGGGGCGACCCCTACTATCTTGGTCTGACCGGACTTGAGGTCGTAGGCAAAGATGGCGAAGCCGTAACTCTCAACCTTCCGATGCTCGAAGCCGATCCCCCCGACCTTCACGTGCTTCCCGGCTACGAAACGGATGATCGCACCCTCGACAAGCTCGTTGATGGTCATGTGATTACGACCAGCGATGAGCACATGTGGCTGGTGCCGTTTTCCGAGGGGGAGAATCATTGGTTAAGGATAGACTTGGGACGACCGGTGGATGTGACGGGACTTCGGCTGTGGAACTACAACAAAAGCCCTGAGGACACGTACAGAGGGGTTAGTGACTAACTTTTCATGTTTTATAAACATGCAGATATATGCTGGTGAAGGGACACTGGCTCTTACAACTTGTAACTAAGGGCTATCTCACTAAAAAGTAGAGGCCGGGAGCTGAAAAGATATAAACTACATTGCCGGGGGTGTGTGGGGGTGTGTGTGGATGCAGGGGGTACAAATATATTTGTAGCACCTCATAGTGGGTGCAGAACAATGCATCGCAGTACATATGTGTACTGCAAGAAGAATTGAAATATATTGGGGTGGGGGGGTGGGGGGTGAAATTGACATATGTCGGGGGGGGGAGGGTAAAATATTTTCAGGTTCCCTCTCTCCCCCCCACCCCTTCTATTTAAGGGGATAACCAACCATAACAAGTTTTGGTAGCAGCTACAGTAGATCTCCCCTTTCACAAGAAAAATGTGGCCTCTCAAGCATGCAAGGAAGATAGGGGGCGGTGGTATGTCCAGTTGTGTTGTAATGTAGGTTTTTGTACCATAAATTGAAAATCAAGACAGGTGGTCTGTGAGAATATTGGTCATTCTAGGATTCACTGTACTTCTAAACAAAATACCGATGTTTCAGGTTGCAAGTTACAAATTTAAAGAAAAAAGTTAATCTGGATCTATGTATTGTAAGAAGGAAAACTTGAGGGGTTTTTTTTTCTGAAAGATAATGTTACATGCCTGTAAATTGGATTCTTGACTGTAGTATGTATGCCTTCAGGCTCGAATTGTCCACGTCACCCTTGACAACCGCCAAGTGTCACCTCCGGAAGGCTTCCTCATCCGGAAAGGCCCCGGCAACTGCTTCTTCGATTTTGCTCAGGAAGTCAGTTTTCTGGAACCGGTGACTCCTAGAGTGAATCCGCATCACCCAGAGCTCAGTGTGAAACCCAGGTATTGCATGGGAATAACAAATACTTTGTGAATGGATATAACTACCTACTTCATTTAACTTGTAACTGAAAATTTATCTTTATAATCAGTCTGCTTCTCTTGACGTGCTGCCAAACAAAGAATTATACATCCATGGCTCAAAAGCGCAGACAATTACAAGGGCTAAAAGTCTGAATAAATCTGTCATAAATAGTTATTGTAGTTTTCCTTAGGCATCAAAGAGACTGTAAGGACTTGATGGAGATTTATATGTTACAATGCCGTAGAATAAGATCATCTTTATCACAGTGTCGTAGTATTGGACATTATTTAGGTGGATGATAATTATAAGGATTTGACATACTCTTCCATGTTTTCAGGGACAGCCTAATACTGGATGAGCCTAGCCAGGAGTATGAGGCTATAGAGAAACCTTGTGGTTGTATCCTTTGTCTTAACTCCTGTCTCAACCCGTTAGGTAGTAAATTAAGCCTTGTAAATCATCCTGTACTCAAGTAAAGTGTATAGTCTATAAACCTTGATGCACATATTTAGCAAAGGAAAACAGAAATTCAAGGTTTATCCCGTGAGTATAGAAAATCTGGCAATCAGAAACATCCACTAATTATACAACTCGAGAGCAAGGATCTGAAATATCACTGTCTGGAGAACAGTAAGTAGGTGCTTCTATATTATATGATATACTGGCTCATTTAAATTAAAATAAAGAAAGCATTGCTGCTATAAAAAAAAATAAAGAAAACATTTAAACTAATATACAGATAGCTTTTGTTCAAATAAAAAACTTAACTCGGTGCATTTGAATACCCCAAATTATGATTCACCAATATTTTTAGATCTATGCCCTTATGTAGCATTATGCTGCCGAGGTCAATGATGAATTATATTGGTATTTGTTGGATTTCCAGCACAGTGCTGCTTTAATGTTTCCTTGACCTGTGTCCAGTTATCTATCAGTTACAGCTACTGTCCACCTGGGGTGACCCGTACTATGTCGGGCTGAATGGACTCGAGTTCTATGATGCTCATGGAAACCATATTCAGCTGCAAGAAAACAGTGAGTCATAGTAACCCATCTAATTGTGGGCCTAATAATACCTTGGCATTGACTGATAATTAAACCTAATAAGGGTTTAGCATTTACTGATAGACGATGGAAATGTGACCTAAATTAGAGGTATTCCTGATGCTTTCCTGAGCTGGAAGTTAGATTTAATACTGACAGTTTCCAGTAGGAACAAGATTCTATGGCTGTATCTTCATCTGTGTATCCCATAAACACACCCTGTTGCATTGAAATGGGAGGAGGAGTGGATAATTAGTGAATAACTAGCTAGGATCACCTTCCCATGTGGTTCTGGCAAATTACACTCTTAATATCATTGAACTGAAGTTACTGAACATACCTGTATGCATCAGCATCCAGTGCAACCATGGCAAGCACTGTTTACAAAGATGCATGTTGCTTCTATGATCAATGATGTAAGGAAATGCTATTTCTATTGCTAATCCAGGAAAAAAAGATGATATGCGAGAGTGCTGATGTAAACACCTCCATTTGTAACCTGTTTCACATTCCAGATATTTCGGCCTATCCTGACAGCATCAATGTCCTCGACGGCATTGACAATGACATCCGGACCCCAGACAGGCTAATTGACGGGCAAAATGACACCACGGACGGCAGTCATTTGTGGCTGGCACCCATCCTTCCACATGTGGTAAGCTTTCGGAGGGGTTCCGGCTGATGGCTGTCATTTAAGTTATATGGATAGTTAACAGGAACTTAACCAAATAGATACATGTATCTTGTTTAGAATCTTAGGATCCAAATTTAATACTGTCAACGCCTTTTACAAACATATTCTGAACAAACTCAACAAACTAATTTGTGGCTAAAAGAAAAGATGTGCTTTTGTGGTTAGCCACAGTGGCTAACCAGGAACTTTTCATAGTGCTAGGCCAGCTATGGTACTAGCAGCATAGCTATCCATGCTATCACTTGTCTTATTTCTGAGCTTTTGACCACCTATACATATACAATTATATTCTCTGTGCTATAAAAAAATATGATTAGCATTTTCAAGATTGCTGTTGGATCATTGTAAGTTCTGTATTAAGTTGCTTGACAAACACGAGTTGAGATGAAGATTCTTAGGCCAGACGAAGTTAATTTTCTTCTTGCCATGAAAACCAAATATCTTACGCTTGTGACCATCACTTTGTTGTTGACCCCACTATTCATATAACTGCCTGGCTCAAAATAAACTTTTTCTTTCGTGGACCACGAATTATTGTTTATGACAGGCAGTGTTTGTTAAAGTACCTTCAGGCAACCTTAAAGATTAGCAGTACATTGCGTTACGTATAGCAGGAAAAGTATCTACAATTGTCGCAATGTCCAATGTATTTTTAACACCCACCCTGTCTCTTCCCCCCCCCCCTCCTCCCTGTCAACCAGTTGAACCGAGTCTATGTCATCTTTGACAAGCCCATGGAAATTTCCATGATTAAAATTTGGAACTACAGCAAAACACCCGGGCGGGGTGTGAAGGACTTCGCTGTGAGTATAACGGGAGGCACAAACCTTACATGAACATGTATACAGTGGTCCCCCTCTAATAAGGACACCCCTTCTGCCAAACAATTCTGTCCTTATTAGAGAGGTGTCTTTTGGTGAGAGGGAGCATTACATACATTCATAGTATTTGCTGCCAGAAATGTGTCCTTTATAGAGGGGTGTCCTCTCTAGAGAGTGTCCTTGAAGAGAGGACCACTGTACATATACATTCTGGTTCTCTCTTAAGGGTGGCCAGAATATAACGGTATACCAAGGACTTAATTTGGCCACATCATGCAGGTGACCTTTGATAAGAGAGAGATTGTGAGCAGGAAGTGCATTCACAGTAGTATGCTAAGGAATGGGGTCTGATAGAGAGGATCTTATTATTAAGAGGACCACAGTATACATTTGTCCCCCTCTTAAAGGACACTCTCTAGAGAGGACACCCCTCTAGAAAGAGACTTCTTGGCAGCAAGTACTATGGCAGCAAGTACTATGATGCTCCCTCTCAGCAAAGGACAGCTATGTAATAAGGACAGAATTGTTAGGCAGAATGGGTGTCATTAGAGGTGGACTACTGTATAATTAGTAACCAAGATACAATGTATTTGGGCTAATCACAACACTTGCTTGAATGCATAAAATGTTGCGTGCCGTGCATCTACTCTTTAAGTACGATGTATGTATATCTTTGTATGCATTGTATGCAATGATGGAGGTTCTAAGATGGTTTGAGCAATGTTAAATTGTTCCTGCACATCAGAATGAATGAAATATAGATTAAGCATTCCTGTATTCCTACACTTTCCTGTATTTCTGTCCCCAGTTGTTGGTGGACGACCTGCTAGTGTACAATGGCACACTGGACATGGTCAACCCAGGGGTTCGCGGGATCCTGCCGAACTGCCAGGGCAGTCAGCGATATCACACCATTCTCTTCACCAAGGACAGGGGCATACGACAGAAGGAGAAACATACTATCATCAGGTGACAAGTTGTCATTAACAAATCGAAAGTTACATGATGTTTTACTTGGATAAAACTGAGTCCAAAAAACCCCCCAACATCTATATATGCATGCATGTAAATCGAAAGTTCATCTACGTACCTTTTTCATGCGATCTCAAATAGTAATTTTTTAGCATGGCAGTATCCTTCACCCTGCTCAGGTCAATTGCACTCACATGTATAATCGAGGAGTTTAAGTGAATAGCAGTTAGGTATTGCATATTGATGGGTGTGGCTTTCAGACTGGTGGTAGTAACCCCCCCGCCCCCCAAAAGGGAAACCAAAGAGAAACATCACAAAACACTTATTGATCTTTGTATCAGGTTCCATATACCGGTGCTGTACGTTATACCTGCAAAGGGAAACCAAATTGTGCCAGGTCACTAGTCTACAACCAAGTTAAATTACTGCAGTTATGTGTATGTAGGCCTTCGATCTTTTCCCCAGAAACCAAGCCGATGACCAAGATGTACAGCTGCTCAATGACCGCAAAGTTGTTTCCACTTATTCCAACCCAGGTCGTGCTCACTCTGCGAAACCAGTTGACCAAGGTGAATACAGTATAGTCCCTCTATTTTACAACCCTCTATTTCAAGACCACCCTTGATTATAAGACACCTTGATTTGGTCCCAATATTCTGTGTTAAATTACCTTTATTTTAAGACCACCTGTGATATAAGACCAAATTTTCTTCGTCCTATGGGTGGTCTTCAAATAGAGAGACCGCTGTATGTTACATAGTGTACTGAAGCTTGAGTTAAGTGGTTAATCCTTGAATCTCGCATATTGATGGAGAGCAGTCTGGGTGTTACAGTAGAATCTCACAATGAACCTGTCTTGAAGGACCACCCCATCAGCCATAAATATGGGCCCTCTCAAGACAGGTGGTCTTTGGGTACAGGTGCAATTTCATTCAAATGTAGGACCTGCTGCCAGAAATCTGTGGCCTTTCAAGACAGGTGGGCCCTCATGGCAGTGGCCTCGGAAACCAGATTTCACTGTACCGCACATAAAGAGCTCTCGACATATAACTAAAGTCTGTCAGACATTTGTTGTGGTCATGCAGCCAAGAATGTGGACAAATTGCAACTTATTGTTTTCAGCAAATTCCTTAAATTCATGGGTATATACTACACTAGTAGGAAAATATTGAAAAATTGTGGCTTGCATAAATATGTATACCGGTAGTACCTGCCATCCCACGAGATATTTCTGTGCGGCTAAATTGAACCGCTTAGCACAGGTGCACACACACCATACAGCCAATCCTTCATATTAGGCTACAGGTATGTTGATATATTAATACCTTCGCTTTTGTCCCCTCGTACTAGCTATGGATTACCTTCTTCTCAATGTTTCAAATGTTGTCAGTCATCGGTCAGTATATTTTCCCAACCTCATTTTCAGCCAAGCGGCCGACCACAAGTGTTCCTGGTAGAGGACGTAGCAACAAGAACAGATGACTTCACGCGGACTAGCATGTTTGTGCTGGAGCCTCGCGCTTGACAATCCTCTCGATTTGTGCTCGGCTCGATCATGAGCTGGTGCTCGTACAGCAAATGAGCCCGACTTGTGCCCTTTCTACCACATGGATGGGACCAATGTTTTGAATTCAGATACTGTTTCATGTGTTTTAAAATGGACCGCAGTTATGTAAACATTGTTCACAAAGTGATAATCTGAATACCCTTGAATGACGTTTCTTTCCATCCATATTTTAGCTTTCAGTATTTGGGTTAAGATGCATACGGGGTATCTTAAACGTGGCGCGACATGCATTATTTAAAGTTACAAACTTTACACACATTCCCGTATCAACAGCATGTATTTCACTGCTTCCGTCCAAACGATCTTCTGTTGTTATACATTTGTTGTTTAGTCTTCATGGTTAACTGTGATATGTTAAATACATTGAGCAATGTTTATATAAAATGTTTTTACTATTGGGCTGTAGGAGTGTGATATGAATACTGCAAAGCATGAGTGGTATATATGTTAATTAATTTGTGGAAAAAGAATGAACGCTATTATTAAGTACAGTCGTCCCTCTCCTAAGGAAACTCTCTAGAGAGGACACCCCTCTAGAAAGGACACCAATTCTTGGCAGCAAATACTGAGAATGCATGTAATGCTCCCTCTCACCGAAGGACACTTCTCTATTAAAGACAGAATTGTTTGACAGAAGTGGTGTATTAGAGGGGGGACCACTGTATTGGCAAATCCAGCAGATATCTTGGCACTGGAAGACTGCTGGAACATCATTTTATGGCCAATGTTGTTGAAAAGCTAAGATTCCTGGCACTGTATCTCAAGGAATAAAATTTACTATGGTTTTTCCAGAGTTCTCTGATTTACAGTTCTCTAGAAGAGGTGGAATCATGCATTGGGCATATAGTCCAATACAATAGACTCATCCAGCCTGACGGTGACGCTGGCTATGTCAGATGGACCCCATAAATAATATCGGTACTATATCAGATGTGTATTGTTTCGGACTAGCATTCAGCATGTTCAGACAATAGTTCACCTACCTACCGTAAAGTTCCAATTGAAGCCGCCGGTAATATATATATGCAAATCATGCAAAAGTCTCTGTGTGGACTATAATAGAGCAGGGGACTATAATAGAGCGACGTGTACTGGTAGGCCCACACGTCGACTTCCTAAGTGTACAAGTTACCAGCTGATCAGTTTAGATAAAACAAGGTTCATAAAGAAATGAAAAGTACTTGAAAATGAAGGCTTGCCTCGAAAAGTCCTCAAAAAGAGTAATTTAGGACCCTTGAAAGGGCTTCTAGACACCCCAGAAGTGCTTGAAAATGCAAAGTGCTTGAAAACTTCTGATTTTCAAAATCTCTTGTTTGATATCTATCTAATTGGCTCGGTTTAACCAGCCTCACTCAGTCGTGTCTTTGGACTTGCCCACTGGGCCAGTAAAAGCAGGAACTTTAATTCCTGTGAACATTATTATTTTGAATGCTAGTAAATTTACGCAGCAAGTAATCAACATAAATGAGCCGACTGTTTAGCTAAAAGAGTATGTGCATTAATCAGTACCGGTAATAAGATCAGGAAACTTTGTTGTACACACTGCATGGTGTGTATCTTAGATCTTGAAAAGGCCTTGAATTTTGTGGTAATTTTCTAAGAAAAGTGCTTGAATTTTGTCCCCACTTTCTTGTATGAACCATGTAAAACATTAACTGAATGTTTTATGTGATGTCTGGTAGAGAAACTGATGCCATGCTAATAATAAATGATTTCCTGACTTCTTATGCTACTGGTACAAAGTGCCGAAATGTAAATCAAGCTGACTACAGGTGCCACATTATGTTCTTAGGGCTAGAGATTATCATGTCTTCCTTCAATATCATAGCAGTCAATATTTCCAAACAAGGGGTGCAGACTCAATTAGATACTTTGTTGGATTTTCATACATTAACGTTCATTAGCTTCTAGGCCTACTGCGGCTTCAAGTAGAAGTGCAGCTTCAAATGGAACTTTTACGGTTACCGTACCTAACAATTAACAATTGTGCACTTTAACATAGGTTCGCAATATGTCAGTCCAGCAAATTGCATCTCTCGCCCACAATATCTTTGCCCAAACGGGTTGGAGCAATTGTTGCACAGCACAATAATCCACAAGGTAACAACTGGAATGGGATTTTAAGACATTCTTTTTTCACATATGGCTGTCGAAACCAGCCAAGCAAAACAACATCGGCAACAATATGGTGAATGAAACCACATTGGACTGGAAGAATTCATGGGCTTCGGCCATATGCAGTGCCAAGGCATTGGTAACCTACAAGTGGTTCACATAAACAGACACGGAGTAGATGTGTAAATTTGCCCTACAGTAGCTGAATCTTTTTGAAAATGGTTCAGCCTATATACCCCTGCAGCAGATCTGGGGTAATGATAGAAATCTTGACAAAGTAGGATAATAATCTGCTAATACCCATTGATAAGTTTCCTTACGAATGGAATATTATGAATATTCCTACTGTTAAATCACTCATATAACGATAAAAGGTGCAATATCAAATTAACACAATTTACTCAATGCTATGTATGTTGAAGTGAAATTGTATTCGTATCTACATGTTGTATAGTGAGCTTCAGTATATATTGTTCATTGTGCTCTGTCAAAAATAAACATACATACACATAAGTAATTTTGCAATAATTCGATGCACTTGCAAAAATATCAAATTTATGCACCAAATGTACCTTTCACATAATTTCCTACTGCCCCCCCAGTTCCTAGAATTCACTCACAGGAATGATTTTACCATATTTCGCAATAACAGGAAAAACAAGAGGTCCAAGGACCTTGGCGCTCTGCTTGACAGCTGCAGTTGGGATGACATAGGCAATTTTCTGCAGACTTGTATCAAAAACTCACTGCTGCAGACTAAATCA
>JAAUYG010106420.1_pt1 | contig 12982 bp, 12 predicted proteins | sample 7278091 | NCBI WGS metagenome assembly JAAUYG01 (sample SAMN14350201, study PRJNA611818) | marine sediment metagenome | isolation source: surface marine sediment (0.6m) | place: French Polynesia: Moorea | collected 2018-08
ATTTTTGGCAAGACAGATAAAGCGTACAATACTGTTCCCAATAAATTAATTGAAGCTCTTTCCATGGGGATACCAACTCTAACTATGAAGTCGGCCGCTTTAAAAGAGTTTTTCGAGCCAGAAACAGATTTGTGGACTTGCGAAAATTCCTCTGAGTCGATCGCTGAATCAATTGTTGCCATTGCCGAAGGTACAGCTCATCCTGTGGACTGGGAACAAACTCGCCAAAAAGTCTTAAATACGTTTAGTGTTACTCGGTATCAAGAAGTTGTCAGTCAGGTTTTGGATCAAGCTATAAATAATTTCGAGGAAAGGGAAATTTCGGCTGTTCAAAATAGCGTCAAGATTTACGAGCAAAAAATTAGTTAAATCATGAGCATAAAATTAGTTGAAAAAGTACTTAATAAGTCGGGCAGAATTGCCACCACCCCGATCAGAATTATGCCCAGTTTTTTGATTATTGGGGCAAAAAAAATGTGGTACGTGGTCTGAGTCATGGAAGATGATTACTTCTGATAACGGCTCGACTGACGAGTCACTGAAAGTCATTAAGCAGTGCGAATGAGTACGAACCCCAGACAGGGCGTTGTCAACAAGAATTGATGATATTGATAATTACGAGGAAAAAATACTATGTCCGAGCCAAAAGTCACAGTTGTGGTTGTACCGAGAGAGCGTTTTGATTTTGCTGAACTTTCCCTCGATACTCTTTATCAGAAGACTGCTATGCCCTTTAACTTAGTTTATGTAGATGGTAACTCGCCTACCCCAATTAAGCACTACCTTGAAGAGCAAGCTAACCAGAAGGGATTTCATTTAATCCGTACAGAGAAGTTTCTATCGCCACATAAGGCTCATAATCTCGGTTTAGCCCACGCAAAAACTAAATACACTGTCGTCATAGATAATGATGTACTTGTTGAATCAGGCTGGCTCGAAAACCTTGTGCAGTGTGCGGAAGAGACAGAGGCATGGGTAGTCGGTCCCATTTATCTTGAAGGGAAGCCAGAAGACCAAATTATCCACATGGCAGGAGGACAAGCTCATATATACGAGCAAGAAGGAAAACGAAAGCTCTTTGTCAAACTCGCTTTTACCAAACAGAGACTATCTACAGTGCGTTCCCAATTACAGCGTGGCCCTACTGAAAATGTAGAACTTCATTGTGTTCTTGTGCGTACTGATGTCTTCAAAAAGCTACCTCTGTTAGACGAAAAAATTCTCAGTGCTCCAGAGAACGTGGATTTATGTCTATCTGTACGAGAGGCTGGTGGTCAGATTTACCTCGAGCCTAATTCCATCGTAACTTATAGGACATGTGGAGCTACACCACCTCCGGCGACATCGGCAGCAGATCGCTCCTATTTCCTTCTTCGCTGGAGTGATGCTTGGAACCGAGCAAGCCACGAACACTTTCGTCGTAAATGGAATCTAACTAAGAATGATCCCTACCTTCAAGCTCAGTTTAAATGGATAGGGAGTCATCGTCGACGAATTGTACTTAATCCCTTAATGTTTCCGATTCTTCGTCCGATTCTTCCTGAAAAACTTGCTGCCAAAATAACTGGTCTGATAGATAGAACAATCAGCTTTTTAGGGGTGCTTATTAACTCGATCTATCGACCGAAATTTGACCTAGCACAAGAGAAAAAAAACTCTAATGGTGAGAGAGTCCAACTGATACCATGAATCGGTGTCTCTAACTTTCTGAATTGGCTCAAGAATTGTAGAACAATAAGAGTAAGACAATGAAAGTTCTTCATTTGTGGAAAGGTGACTCTGGTCAGTATGGTGGAGGAGGATCGGTTGCAATGCATCGTCTTCACTCCAGTTTGATCGAAGCTGGCATGGACTCAAAAATTTTGTGTGAGCGCAAGACAACCGAATCTCCTCAGGTTCAAGTATTTCAACGCTCGCCTTCTTCAAAAATAGTAGAGAAACTTCTCGAACAGATTACATTAAGACTTGGATTAAACGACATTCAACGGCTCAGTTCATTTAAACTTAAGCAACATGAGGCATACTTAGATACTAATATCCTTCACTTTCATGGCTTTCATGGATTCATTAATTATCTTGCACTTCCTGCATTAACTAGAGACAAACCTGCTGTCTTTACTCTGCACGACATGTGGGCACTGACCGGACACTGTAGTTATTCCTACGATTGCGATCGCTGGAAAATTGGCTGCGGTGAATGTCCTTCCTTAGACATTCACCCAGCTATAAAAAGAGATGGTACTCGCATAGAATGGAAGCTTAAAGACTGGACTTATCGTCAAACGCATCTCGCCATTATCTGCCCAAGCAAGTGGATGGCAGAACAAGCTAAGCAAAGCCCACTCATTAATCGCTTCCCCATTCACCATATTCCTCACGGAATTAACACTGAGATTTTGCAGCCACTCGATCCTCAACAGTGTCGTTCACAACTAGGGATACCTCTTAGCAAAAAAGTTCTACTGTTTGCAGCAGTTAACTTGAGTGATTATCGCAAGGGTAGCGACCTTCTGATTAAAGCACTACAGAGCTTACCAGAATCTCTGAAGACCGAAACTATACTCTTGGTTTTTGGCAAAGAAACTGAAATAAACGCTGAAACATTCGGTATACCACTATATCATCTTGGTTACCTAAGTGATGATCGCAGTAAGGCAGTAGCCTATTCTGCTGCTGATTTATTTCTCTTTCCTACTCGAGCCGATGTCCTTGGATTGGTCTCGATTGAGAGTCAGGCTTGTGGCACTCCAGTTGTATCTTTCAAAGTAGGTGGCGTTCCCGACCACGTGCATCCAGGCATCACTGGCTATTTGGCTGAACCTGAAAATGCCCAAGACTTCCGTGACGGCATCATTCAACTCCTTGAAGATGATGAAGATTTACGCCATCAGATGAGTCAGCAGTGTCGTGCGATTACTGTACAAGAGTATAATTCCAAATTGTCGACTCAAAGACACATTGAAATGTATCGCAAATTGGGGCAGAACTGAGCAATCATTGGGATTTTACAGTTATAAAAATACAGACCACTGGGTATGCCCAAACTTTCGCGCAAGGCACGCTTTTAAGCGTGCTTGTATGTGTTGTAGTGCTTTCCACAAGTTTTTTCCCCAAAAGAACGACTTAGATGTATGAACCTTACATAACTTAGATCATGAATTTAATCAAACTATCTAAATCTAATATCTGGCAACGTTTTTGGCAACTTCAGCAATCCAAAGGAATTAAAGTTGTAATAGCAACTACCTGGTCATATTTTTGGCTGCGTTTTTCTGGGTTAGGTTATTGGGGCAGAATTACTACCTGGTTAGCAACCTGGTTAGCACCACCCTACAAAATGCGTCGATCTTGGGCGCGTTACTATGAAGCTGGTTATATTGCTCCTAGTGCTACTATCAACCATAGTCATCTAAAACTGGGGGCAAATATTTTTATTGGCGATCGCGTGACGATTTTTGAAGATCGTGATGGCGGTTCAGTGGAGCTAGCCGATAGCGTCTATTTGCATAATGATACTTGTATTCAGACTGGTGATGGTGGCAGTCTCAAGATTGGTTCGGATACTCATATTCAAAGCCGCTGCCAGTTTTCGGCGTACAAAGCACCAATTCAAATTGGCAGTGGGGTACAAATTGCTTCAAATTGTGCTTTCTATCTTTACAACTATGAGATTACATCTAATGAATTGATTAAAAATCAATCATTACCAAGCAACAGAGGCATTATCGTCGACGATGATGTCTGGTTGGGTCATGGTGCAATCGTCTTAGATGGGATACGCATTGGCAAAGGTGCAGTAATTGGCTCTGGTGCTGTAGTTAATCAAGATATACCAGATGGCGCGATCGCCGTTGGTGTACCAGCCCATGTTATCGGCACCCGTAGCAACTTAGTATAAAAATTTGTCTATTAAATCTCAATGCGTATTAAAATTCCCCTAGTAATTCGTAAGTTTCTCAAAGCTACTAACTTCTGGCGAGATAACTCTTTTATTCTACGAGAGTTCAAATACTTTCGTTGGACTGTGGTTTTAGCTCTCACGTTTACCTTCCTAGCAGCTGCTTTTGAAGGATTTGGGGTTGGTTTTATCCTCTCTTTCATCCAAAGTTTTACTCATCCTAATGGAGCACCAATTCAAACAGGAATTGACTGGATTGATGTCTGGATTTTAGGAGTTAATGCTCCTGCCACTGAAAGACTTTATCGTATCTCGGGTTTAATTTTTCTGACAACCCTACTACGTCTAGGCTTTACCTATTTGGGACAGCTTTATAGCTTTTTGACGCAAATTAATTTAGGATATCGACTGCGCCTACGCGTTTTTGAGCAACTGCAAGCACTTTCGCTTTCTTACTTTAGCAAGACTCGTTCGGGGAATTTAATCAACAGCCTGACAGGGGAAATTCGCCAGGTTACGTTGGCTTTGATGATATTTTCCACTTTCCTTACCAAGGCAGAGACTTTATTAGTCTTTGTCATATCAATGTTATTGCTATCCTGGCAGTTGACGATTATTTCACTGCTGTTGTTGAGTCTCGTGTCGGTAGGGTTATCAACGCTGCTAGGTAAGGTAAGAGAAGCCAGTTTTGACGTAACCAAGGCTAATGCCAAGTATACTTCGGTGTCGCTGGAATTTATTCAGGGTATTCGTACAGTTCAAGCTTTTGCTGGTCAGGACTTTGAACGCCAACGCTGTCATGAGGCAAACTCCCAAATTGTGCAAGCGATGAACAAAGTGATGGTGGTTAGGGCATTAGTCGAACCTTTATCAGAAGGGGCAGGAATTTTAATGCTACTTGGCATTTTGATTACAGGATTTGCCTTCCTGATTCCCAATGGATATCTACAGTCAGCATCATTTCTAACATTTTTGGTTGTACTTTTACGTATTACACCGATTATACGTCAACTCAATTCCGTCAGAGCTAAGTTAAGTAATCTGTCTGGTTCATTCGACAACATTCAGCAGCTTTTAAGAACCGATGACAAATTATATTTAGAAAATGGAAAAGCCCAATTTTCTAAGTTAAAGCAAGCAATTGAATTTGTGGATGTAGATTTTGGCTATGATGCCAATGAACTGGTATTAGAGCAAATTTCTCTGACTATCCCACGAGGACAGACAGTTGCGCTAGTTGGAGGATCGGGTGCAGGTAAATCAACCTTGGCGGATTTAATTCCCAGATTTTACGATCCTACCAAAGGTAAGATTCTGCTCGATGGGTTAGATCTGCGAGAGTTTGACATCAATTCTCTACGACAAAGAGTGTCTGTAGTCAGTCAAAACACATTTATCTTCAATGCTTCGGTGCGAGATAACATTGCCTATGCGATGGCAACAGTAGATGAAGCCGCTATTAGGGAAGCTGCTAGATTCGCTAATGCCTTGGAGTTTATCGAGCAGATGCCTGAAGGTTTTGATACTCAACTAGGAGATCGAGGAGTACGCTTGTCTGGCGGACAACGTCAACGAATTGCGATCGCTCGTGCTTTGCTCAGAAACCCAGACATTTTGATTTTGGATGAAGCCACTAGTGCTTTAGATTCAGTTTCTGAAAGATTGATTCAACAGTCTTTAGAACAACTATCTGTTGGTCGAACTGTAATAGCAGTCGCCCATCGGCTTTCCACGATTATGAAAGCCGACAAAGTAGTGGTCTTAGAGAAGGGACGCATTGTCGAACAAGGAACTTACCAGGAACTACTACAACAGCGCGGTCAATTATGGCAGTATCACCAGATGCAACACGAAGTTGAGTTAACTCACTAAAAATTCTTGCTACTTTTTATATTATCGGAGGTCTAAAAGATGCGACTACTACTTGTGTGTAACCCAGGTGGACACTTTGCCAGCATGATGGGATTAAAAGAATTTTGGTCGGCACATTACCGAGAATGGGTCACCTACTCAAAATTCGATACCGAACGGCTGCGCCGTCAAGAAATTGTCCACTGGGTAATGATGCAAGAAGCCAGAATGCTGGGTAGAGCGATTATCAATTTTTTTCATGCCCTGTTTATTCTCTATCAAAGCAAACCAGATTTAGTAATTTCCACGGGAGCTGGTTTAGCCGTGCCGTTTATTTACGCCAGTAAACTTTTTGGCATCAAAACAGTTTTTATTGAGAGTATCACTCGTTCTAGAGCTCTTAGTCTTAGTGGAAAACTTGTCTACTATGTTGCTGATGAATTTTATGTCCAATGGCCTGAATGCTTGGAAAGCCATCCCAAAGCTAAATACAGAGGAGTGGTTGCCTCATGAATAACCAAAAAATCTACCATTTAATTTACTATGATTGTCTTTACTCTAGGAACAATTATTTTTCCTTTTGATCGTGCCGTTGATTGGTTAGATCTCCTATTGGAAAAAGAAATTATTACCGAACCAGTTTTATTTCAACATGGGGCAACCTCAGTCGCTAGGCTTAATCATCCCCTGTTAACTTCTGTCACTTCTTTATCCAAAAGCGAAATGCAGGAGTCAATAAAAAAAGCTTCCCTGGTCATTGCTCATGCAGGGCAAGGTTCTACCAGAATGTTGGCAAAAATGGGAGCATCTTTCGTTTTGTTACCTCGACTCAAATGCTACGGCGAACACATAGACGATCATCAACTGTTATTTGCCCAAGCGGTAGAAACATTTGGGATCAACTACTGTACTGAATTTGCTTCTTTAGCTGATTCCATCAAACATCCACCACTGCCTTTAAAGGAAAAACTGTTTGATGCACCTTCTCTTGGGAAGTATTTTCGCGAATTTTATCAAGCTTCCCTGGTTTCCCCTAAAGAGTTTCCTACCGTTAAATCTAGCTCAGGACTTTACTATGATTAGCTTGCCCAAAAATTCTGCAACTACTTGGCGACAATTACAAACCAAATGGCAAACCAAATTGAAAGATTCTGGACTGCGAGGTCTTTTTGTCACTGGATGGATGTGGTTTTGGATGCGCTGGGCCAAATTAGGTTATCTGGGAAAAATCAGTACCGCGCTCGCCACTTGGCTAGCCCCGCCATATTATGCCCGTCGTTGTCTTGCTCGTTATCATCCCCAGGGTTATATCGCTCCTGGGGCGACAATTTATCATCAGTTGCTACAACTAGGAGCAAATATTTTTATTGGCGATCGCGTAACAATTTTTCAAGACAGCGATGGTGGCGAGGTTATTTTGGGCGATCGCGTACATTTGTATGGTGATACTTATATCCAGACTGGAGATGCTGGTACGGTAGTTATTGGTAGTGATACCCATATTCAGCCGCGCTGTCAATTTTCTGGTTATAAAGCACCAATTTCCATCGGTAGTAAAGTGCAGATTGCTCCTGAATGCGCTTTTTATCCCTACGCTCATGGTATTGCACCAGATAAACTAATCAAAGAGCAACCATTAACTACTAAAGGAGGAATCACCATTGAAGATGATGTTTGGTTGGGTTATCGGGTAATTGTTCTCGATGGGGTATGTATTGGTCAGGGCGCAGTGGTGGGTGCTGGTTCAGTCGTCACCCAGGATATTCCCGCAGGTGCGATCGCCGTAGGTGTACCTGCTCGCGTTGTTAAAATGCGTAACTCAATATAATAAAACCATCAAATCAATATAAACCATCAAAACCATGAACCAAAATCAACCTTTGGTTAGTATTGGAATGCCTGTTTACAATGGGGAGCGTTATTTAGAAAATGCTTTGAATTCCATTTTGACACAGACATTTAATGATTTTGAGCTAATTATTTCTGATAATTGCTCAACGGACAAAACAGAAGAGATTTGTCGTCATTATGCCAAGGCAGACCAACGCATTCGCTATTTCCGTAACGAACAAAATTTAGGTGCAGGCTGGAATTTTGATCGTGTTGCTGAATTAGCTAGAGGAAAATACTTTAAATGGGCTTGCCATGACGATCTGTGCGCCCTGGAATTTCTCCAACGATGTGTCGATATTTTAGAAGAAGATCCTAGCAACGTTTTGGCTTATCCCAAAACTTTGATTATTGATGAACATGAGTCAGAAATTGAAAAATATGAAGATCAATTTCATTTACAATCTTCTCAACCTGCTGAGCGATTTAAAACTTATCATCATTTAGTCCGTTATGGACATCAATGTCATCCATTTCACGGCTTGATGCGGCGGGATGTACTGGTAAAATTATTGCCTTTGGGAAGCTATCCTTCCTCGGATCTAATTTTGCTTGGTAAATTAGCTCTTTATGGCAAATTTTATGAAGTTTCTAGTCATTTATTCTGGAAAAGAGATCATCCCGAAACTTCCGTGAGAGCTCACAGTGCTTTCTACGATCGCATTGCCTGGTATGACCCAGCCAAAAAAGGTAAGCTGCACTTAACCAGATGGAAGTGGTTAAGAGAATACCTCCGTGCAATCCACACTTCCCCTCTAAACTGGCAAGAGCGAGTCAAGTGCGATCTCCAGATGTTGCAATGGCTAATTTGGAACAGTGTCTGGCTAACCAAAGATTTGCTCAAGGCTACTGTATGGCCAATTGTGAAGCTGTTGATTAATAGGCAGTTGAAAACCTCCAGAACAGCCCACATTACTTAAAGTAATCTCAATTGGAACAGCCCTTCGGGTTCAACCCGAAGGGCTGTTCTCCTTTATGTTCAATTTGTCGCTAATTTTAGGAGTCAAACCAATGAAAGCAGTAATACTAGCTGGTGGATTAGGAACTCGTTTGAGTGAAGAAACTAGCATTAGACCCAAACCAATGGTAGAAATTGGTGGCAAGCCGATTCTGTGGCACATTATGAAAACCTATTCTGCCCACGGAATTAATGATTTCATTATTTGCTGTGGTTATAAAGGCTACATCATTAAAGAATATTTTGCCAATTATTTTCTACATAGGTCTGATGTCACTTTTGATATGCGGTTTAATCAGATGAATGTTCACCATGGTCATGCCGAACCCTGGCGAGTAACCCTGATAGATACTGGAGAATCAAGCATGACTGGTGGCAGACTCAAAAGAGTCCGCGAGCATATTAATGGAACATTCTGCTTTACCTATGGAGATGGGGTCAGTAATGTTGATGTTCAGGAATTAATCGCCTTTCACAAAGAACAAAAAACTCTGGCAACTTTGACCGCAACCCAACCACCAGGACGCTTTGGCGCAATTTGTTTGGGACAAGAACAAACTAAAATTACTAGCTTTCAGGAAAAACCTGAAGGAGATGGAGCATGGATTAACGGAGGTTATTTTGTCCTCGAACCAGAAGTAATTGATTTTATTGCTGATGATGCAACAGTTTGGGAACAAGAACCCTTGAAAAAATTAGCTCATTTAGAACAACTATCTGCCTATAAGCACCAGGGATTCTGGCAGCCCATGGATACTTTGCGAGACAAACGCTACTTAGAAGGATTGTGGCAGAGTGGCAATGCGCCTTGGAAAATTTGGTAATCGGTCTAATTAAATAACGAATAAATTCATGTACGATTTTGCGATTATTGGTGGTGGAATCATTGGTCTTTCCACTGCTATGACTTTGGGGCAAACCTATCCTCGGGCAAAAATTGTCGTTTTGGAAAAAGAATCGCAATGGGCATTTCACCAAACTGGACATAACAGTGGGGTGATTCACTCAGGGGTTTACTATAAGCCTGGGGGATTTAAGGCTCGATTTTGCCGTGCAGGGAATCAATCAATGGTGGCATTTTGTCAGCAGCATAACATCGATTATAATATCTGTGGCAAAGTTCTTGTCGCCGTGGAAGAATCAGAGTTACCCCTGCTAGAAAACCTATACCAACGGGGCTTGAAGAATGATTTGAATGTCAGCAAAATTAGTCCAGCACAAGTTAAAGAAATTGAGCCTCATGTGCGTTGTATTGCTGGTTTACACGTACCTAGTACAGGTATTGTCAATTATCGACAGGTGTCTCAAAAATATGCCGACTTAATAAGGCTTCAAGGTGGAGAACTTTACCTAAATACTAAGGTCGTCAAAATTGTTAGCACTACTAACAGTGAGGTACTAGAAACTACTCAAGGTGAATTTGCCACCCGATTTATTATTAACTGTGCTGGGCTGCATAGCGATCGCGTTGCTAAGTTAGGTAAAGCCAAACCTAACGCTAAAATTGTGCCTTTTCGCGGGGAATATTACGAACTCAAACCAGAAAAACGCTACCTAGTCAACACCTTAATTTATCCTGTCCCTAATCCCGATTTTCCTTTTTTGGGAGTCCACTTTACTAAGATGATCGACGGTAGTGTTCATGCAGGGCCCAATGCTGTATTAAGCTTGAAACGTGAAGGCTATCAAAAAACTGATTTTAATTTGCGAGACTTTGTGGAGGTAATGACCTATCCAGGCTTCTGGCGACTAGCAGCCAAACACAGCGATGAAGGGATACAAGAAATTATTCGTTCTTTTAGCAAAGAAGCATTTGCCCGCAGTTTGCAAAGATTGATTCCAGAAGTCCAAGCTGAAGATCTCGTGCCTACCCATGCAGGAGTTCGCGCTCAAGCATTAAAGAATAATGGCAAACTAGTAGACGATTTCTTGATTGTATCCAACAAGAACTCTGTCCATGTGTGCAATGCACCTTCTCCAGCAGCCACATCTTCGATCGAAATTGGCAAAGCCATAGTTGACAAAATTGTTGGTCGCGATCTCGCTCAAACATCAACGATTCAGAAAACACCAGCAGACGTGCCGTAATAAACGCCTGGGGAGCGGCAAGTCCCCGCGTCGTCGGGGATGCAAAGGAATGCTCGCCAAGACAAATCCCAGGCGACAGGCACTTCAGAATATGCTGAAAAAACTCGTTCTGATAACGATGTGCCAGTGTTGTCAGAACGAGTTTTTTATCCCACTTCACAGAATAAATAGGAGGTAGATCAATTCATGTTGAGAAAATGGCTAATTGACATGGCAACTCCGCATAATACATCTTCAATATCGGCAAAATTAAGGAATAAAAGATTTATCCTCTTTAAAAGTCTCGTTCTCAGGACATCTTATCCTTTAAAAATTCTTGATGTAGGAGGCAAAGAAACAATTTGGGTTAGAGAGGGGTTTTGTGATCCAAATACAATTAATCGAATTCAAATTACAATTTTGAACATCAACAAACAACAAACGACTTCTCCCAACATAATATCTGTTGTTGGTGATGCTAGAAATATGAGTGAATTTGCCGATGGTGAATTCGATATGGTTTTTTCCAATTCTGTAATCGAACACGTTGGCAATTACGATGATAAAATGCAGATGGCGAAGGAAATTCAACGTGTAGGAAAAAAATATTTTGTTCAGACACCCAACTTCTATTTTCCGATCGAACCTCATGTTATGTATCCCTTCTTTCAATTTCTTCCCTTACAAATGAAAGTCTGGATTCTGACCAATATTGGTAGGAGGCGTAGAAAAGTTGATGATCGAGAAAAAGCAAAAAAAATTGCGAACGGAATTAATTTGCTTAGCAAAAAAGAATTTATCAAATTATTTCCCAAAGCAACTATTTTTGAAGAAAAATTCTTGGGGCTAACTAAATCTTTTATAGCTTATGAAGGCTAACTTTGCTGCGCGGAAGTCAGGATTATTTTGGGCATTTCGGTTAATTACAATTACATTACTTACCAATCATGAAAATATTAGTCACTGGAACAGAAGGTTATCTTGGTTCTTTATTAGCTCCACTTTTAATCCAACACGGACATGAAGTAATCGGCGTAGATACAGGGTTTTATAAAGTCGGTTGGCTTTATAACGGCACTAAAATAACTGCCAAAACTTTGAATAAAGATATCCGACATATCACCACTGAAGACCTCCAAGGAGTTGAAGCTGTGGTTCATATGGCAGAACTGTCTAACGATCCTACTGGTCAACTTGCACCGAATATCACCTATGAAATTAATCATCAAGGTTCAGTACGTTTGGCAAAATTAGCCAAAGCTGCTGGAGTGGAAAGGTTTGTTTATATGTCTTCTTGTAGCGTTTATGGAGTTGCCACAGAAGATTACGTAACTGAAGAATCCGCCGTCAACCCGCAGACCGACTACGCTAAATGTAAAACTTTAGTGGAAAGAGACTTGAAACCGATGGCTAGCGATCGCTTTTCTCCAACCTTCCTCCGCAACGCTACTGCTTATGGTGCTTCTCCTCGTATGCGTTTTGATATTGTCTTAAATAATTTGGCAGGATTAGCCTGGACGACCAATGAAATCAAGATGACCAGCGATGGTACTCCTTGGCGACCTCTAGTTCATGCTTTAGATATCTGCAAAGCCATATTATGTACTCTTAATGCCCCGAAAGAAATCGTTCATCAACAAGTTTTCAATGTAGGTGATACAGATCATAACTATCAAGTAAAAGAAATTGCCGAGACGATCGCCCAAGTCTTTAAGGGCTGTGAATTAAGCTTTGGACAAAGTGATGGCGATAATCGGAGCTATCGTGTTTCTTTTGCCAAGATTAACCAAACTCTGCCTGGATTCAAGTGCGATTGGGATGCTAAAAGGGGAGCGCAACAATTTTATGATTTATTTAACCAAATTGATATGTCAGCCGAGACTTTCTCCTTTAGGGGATTTACCCGCTTGAAGCAACTGGAGTATCTAATCAAAACCCAGCAAATCGATCAAAACTTTTTCTGGACTTATCAATCTCCAGTTGTCAGCTTACCAGAAGAAGAAAAAGAGCCAGCGATCGCAGTTCTCAATTAGAAAAGATAGTTGAGAAGATATTAATCAAACTTATAAAGTTCAAGCTCTTGCTATGGGAATCTTGAAATTGCTTCTGCTGTCCACAATTATCGTTTTACTACCTCGACATTCATTAGCCAAAATTATCTGGACAAACACTTTTGAGGACGAGGTTTACGACCATACTTATCGACAATTCCAAAGCCACCAATGCAGCTCAAACTTAGATTATTTGAATAACAGTCTATTTAAGTTTGTCACTTCTCCTGTTCGTAGTGGGAAGTTGGCAATGCAACATCATATTCA
>JAAUYG010209728.1_pt1 | contig 12982 bp, 21 predicted proteins | sample 7278091 | NCBI WGS metagenome assembly JAAUYG01 (sample SAMN14350201, study PRJNA611818) | marine sediment metagenome | isolation source: surface marine sediment (0.6m) | place: French Polynesia: Moorea | collected 2018-08
CCACAGGGCAGCGAGGGGGGTAGCACTTTCCATGGGGGGGTGGCACTTTTCATGGGGGGTAGTGCTTTCCACAGGGGGGGCACTTTTCATGGGGGGGGGTGGCACTTTCCATGGGCAGGGTAGCATATCCCTAAGGGGGGGTTTGACTTTGGTCCTTACTTGGTTGAAGGCCAGCAGGGGGGGGTGGCATCCATGGGGGGGTGGGTCAGCTAAACCAAAGGTCCTCTTGCTCGCAAAACCACTGGAGCTCCAATACTACTTCGCGCCTTTTTCAAAGGCAGCGAAGTAACAAAGGATAACACTGTGTTCATGACTGAACGGAACAGGACCTGTTTCTGGCCTGTCAAGTTTCTAATTAGAAGTCCTTCATTCTTCTTTTTGGTTGCGATGTTGCACCTACCAGATACATGAGACGTCTCCTTTCTGTTTCTGGAGTGAAGTCGTGTGACATGGAGATCACTTCGCTTCCTCTGCAAACAATGGCCCTGCAAAATTCCGGCAGAAAATGGTACAATGAGAAACACAGCTCTTCGAGGAAACCAGCTTCCTGCACGCAAGAAAGTACACAAAAAGTTTACACACGGGTCGTTTCTGCGCAGAAAAAAAGTGAATTGCTTTGAACAAGGTTCAGGGCCCAAAAACAACAGAAAATGAAGCAGTTGAATGGCTCCGACTTTGTCAGTTGTTTGTTGTGGACAACAGTTGAAAATAGGTTCTCTTGCTATTTTACCGTGAATCGCCTGCATTCGCAATGTAGAGTTTTCCGAGGAAGAAGAGAGCGACGAGAACACAACACCCTCCTGTGATCTTGTAATGTTTCTTCTCTTCACCAATTTGATCATCCTGGCAAAAGAATGTAAACGGGGCAGTCATGGAGCTTGCCCACTTTGGCCCTGTTCACAAAAGTTGCTGTGTGGTAACCTTCGAAACTATGAATTTCCGTGGTTCGCTTTGTTTTCACTCACCATGTTTTGAAACGCAGTTTCCAATGCACCTACGACCAGATCATCAGCGGTGATGGCATCGTAACAGTGGTTGCGGCCAGCGCGACTGTCCGAAATTTCCAGGTTGTACCGTTTGCAAATCAGAAGTGTCCGAATTTTCGCCAACTGGATCTGTGCACCAGAGAAAATTCAAGACACTTCAGCGTGAGCAACTTGACTGAAGGCTAAAAATCAAGTTTGTCATTTTGCTTCTCAGTGCCAATAGCAATAACGGCGCTTATCTGGATTGAGAAAGCACCGCCATGCTCAGGGTTGGAGTCCAGTCTAGGACGATGAGAACAATACACACCACGATAATGATGACAAGGACGCAGGGTGACTTATTTGGTCTGACCCAAACACGGAAAATGGACACAAGATTTGTATCTTGTTTTTGACGGACCTGAATGTGTTCGTGAAGGAGTTTCACCGCCATCAGCGCAGCTCCAGTTCCGGCGTGCCCATCCAGGATGGTGAAGTACGTGAACGGAAGCGGATCCTTTTCCTAGAACAGTGAAAACATGCTACCGCTACTCGAAAACAAACAAGACCAAGGACAAACACATCAACAAACATTCAACTTCGTTTAGCATCGCAATAAAAACGAGATAAGATAAGAGAAAATGAAGAAATTCAAGTCTCATTGTTGAGTGAAATCAATTTTCAGTGGTGCGCCAAATAATTGACAAAAAATCATGACGGAACTGCCAGAGCACGAGACCCCAACTGACCAACATTTGCCACTCGGAGCTGGAGATAGAATCTGGTGAGCGAGTTCCGTGGCTTCTCTCCTGCCCGTCCGACACTCCGTTCTGTTGCACTGATTTCCCCTCTGAAATATCCGGCTCCTCCGAGTCATCTTCCACGTACGGCACCATGAACGTGGCAGCGTACGCCTGGTCTTCGTTCAACTTCGTCTTGCCAGCATTTATCACCCTGAAACAGAACAAAACAGACAATTACCGACAACAGAATACAAATTCCAGTTTGTTGCGAAAAATGCAGGCAACTGGTCACAAGAGAATTCCAGACTGGAAACTAGATCTATTGCTCCACAGTTCACAAAATAGATGTCGAACGAAAGTCGAAAGACCCGCACTCAGCATAACCAGCATGCCATGGGATTCGCGTCACATCTCTGGGGACCAATATCGGACGTGTGTTGTGGTCGGCCGACACTTGCACTTCGTCTGCATTCAGCTGAAGAAACGCTGGTCTGTTGTACGCGTATCTCAGCCCAGAGCCATCCTTGTCTTTGGACGGAGAAAGGGGGCTGTCTCTGCCCCCTACCAATGTCACTGGAGTTTCGTCCTCATCTTGCTCTGACACTGCACCAGGCAGCGCAGGAATTCCACTCATAACATTAGACACAACATTGCGGAATCTATTTATCATGACACCTTATTCTGTTGCAGCACATCGAAGAAATATGCAAAAATCTCAAAATGTTATCTCTACTTGGTTGGGTTTCCGCGCTTTTCCCTGTTTCTGCCCGCTTTGGTTTATAAATGGCAAAGGATCTATTTCATCATCATCTAAAGCTAAAATAAAATGCAAGTTAGATCTATTATCTATATAGAAAACAAAAACATTTCTAATAACATTGTCGCTCTGTTTTATTGTGTGCGTTTTATGTGACATTTTGTCCAAATAAGCATTTTAATGTGCGGTAGATGAGCTACCGCAGTTTTAAGTGAAAACCACGCACCTGCTGTTGCTAGAGAAAACAACTATTTGAACACGTTTCTGGACATTTTTTTGTGCACAAAGACACGGACAGCAATTTTGGATGTGGATTAGAAAGTTAAACAGATATGTTCCGAGGCCCTTTTCTGCCTCCTGTTCTTTTTATGAGCAGGCCTCAAGCAGATTCCAACTGCTGAACTTCATCTAGATTTCTATTTCACCGTGGACACTCTAGTGTAGTAAAGGGATGCCTGGTCTCCTTCTGTGTTGCTTCGCGTTCAGTCCGTTCTCTCGAGTGTGAGTATTTGGTACTCAGTACTCAATTTGCCAGGCCCACAAGTTATGAGGAAGACAGACAAATTCAGTTGATAGCTAGATATCTATGTTGAGCACGTCCTTCCAGTACAAGAGTCAGCTTACAAGTGCTGGGTTGTGTGCCTCGTCTACACTCGTCCACCAACCACATCCTCATGATTAATGATCTATGCAGTTGCTCAGCAGGTGTTTTGAATCCCGACAAAAACTTTCGTGTATGGCTCCCCCTCTGGGACACGAGCAAAGACCAAAGTCAACCCCTCCCGCTGAAATGCCACTCCTCCCACCAATGTGCCACCTCACCCCATCACCCCTGCGCTGATGTGCCACCCCACTCCGACCACTGCCATGCCACCCCCACTGACATTCCCCCTCACACTGCTGCTGGTGTGCCACCTCCTCCCACTGACACCCCAACTGATGTGTCACCCCTGCCCCCTTCCACTGACATACCCCCTACTACTGCAGCAACGCAGAAGCGAATGACTTGGTTTTTGTGGCCAAAATCTGGTTTCCACTTTCAGGCCTATTCAGTCATGTGGAGCGAAGAAGTACCTTACACTGTGTCTGGGAGTGAAAAGGTGAAGAGCCTGGAAAAAGACTTACAGCGTGACCTGACAGAGCTGCAAAATGAACTTGAGGAAAATGAAATGATTCACGGAGCAACCAAGACAATCAGGTTGGAATGACGTTTTCGAAAAAAAAACACACCAAAAGCAAAAAACAATCTCCAAATTTTTCTTTTGTTTCAACTCAATGTGCGTCAGTTTGGAGGTTTGGAGAACAAGTACATGTTGCCGTCTGATCTCTTTTCCCATCTTGTTTTTTCGCCTTTGACAGTTCCGTGCCTTTGCCAAAAAATATCAGCCACTTCAAAAATGAACGAGAACTCGTCATAAAGAAATGCCTGGAGGTACATGTTCTCAGAACGTTTGCGGCGTCGATTTCTGAATCTACACACACACACACGCATACACACAGCAGCACCAATGATGGTGTTCTTTTCCAGGTGTGTGAAGCCAAACAACTGGTTGTTCAGGCCCAACAGATGAAAAGAGAAATGGAAACGGCACAACGAAGTGATTACACTCCAGAGTCTCTGCCTTTGCTTCTTCATCAGGTTCAGACTGCACTTCCACTGCACCAGGCATCTTATTTCAACAAAATCAACATTTGTACATTGCAAGAAATTGTTGCTTTTTGGCAGTTCTTCGTGGATCGAATCCAGCAGCTTGTTCAAGCAAAACACATGCACATGCTGAGATGGAAAAGATTCTGTGAACACACTTCGACAATTGAAGCACTTTACCCGCATTACCAAGAGAGGCTGACGTAAGTACTGGCTCATTGCTGATGAACTGGACCATCATTTTCCAACGTGAGATTATCTGATCAAAAGTGGGAAACGGATTGCCTTGGTTCATGAAATGACACAATGCGAAAGCGCACAATCACATTGCTTTGTCGTGTTGGACCCAAGCGTCAAGTAATTCGCTGCCATCAACTTGCGATGAACTTCACTTCTGAGAAGTCTCACGAGTAACTACTCTCACGCTCAAAAACGAAGACAACTTTCAACATGCGTCCTTGTCACACACAAATGGGGAAAATAAGAAGTAAAATAATTCCTGTCAACCATTTTCAGGCACATCATGAAGGAGTATAATGATTGCCAGGAGAGGGCACAAAGACTGTCAATTGCAAGAGAATCTTACTTGTCCAAGTCTACAGCTGCTATCAACGCTGTCAACATGGAAGATGTTCTCATCTATCTTCGTTGGTTTGTGTGCCATTTGCACGCGAGTAAAAAATGCAGCCAATTTCTGAAGGTGAGCTCAACGTCACTGTCATTGCCTAATTTGGAGGCACATCTGTTTGTGTGATTTTTTTCGTGTCTCGTTTGCCACTTCATCAACAACCGTTTGTTTATGTGACGCATGCACACTTGCAGGTTTTGCAGTGGTTGCCAACAATGCACAAAACAGAGCTTATGCCGAAGTCAAGAGAAGATTCTGAAGTAAATTTTAGATTGACTCAGATAACAAAAACACCGCAATTGTATTTCCCCCTGAAAAATATCAGATGACAAACACATGGTCAACACACAAAATGTCAAAGAAAATGAACTCATTTTTGCAAGCGAATGTCCTCAAGAATGCAGTTTTTCAGGAGAAGACATTGCCGTCGAGGAGGGCACCGCAGTATTACAACGACACGGCTTTTCTCTCGAGACGCCTTGCAAAAGGTGATGCCAGAAAAAGGGATGAAGATGTAACTGCCACTGAGGTGAATGGGCCATCAGTAACAATCGTTTCAGCTGACGAATCTCGGCCACCTTTGGAGTCACTTGTTCTGAATGACTCTTCAATGACGAGTGTTCACAGTGCAAAAGAGCCATCAGCTGCTTCTGGTAATGATTCAGCATTTCTTGACCGAAAAGAACAGCAAACAAATGGCAAAATTTGCACAATTTACACCAGAATTGTGGACTGAAATCATATTTCAGGAGGAGGTGTGGCATCAGCAGAAAGGACCCTGGGATTGCCACTGCACGTGATTGATACTGATTTCCTGAAACCCCAACTGAAGTTCCTGTCAAATGTGTACGACTTGTCAGTGGTAAGTAACCACAAGAGGAAATTACGCTGGAAACCTGTTGTCATTGTGCCTCTTTCTGCGTCCATCACATTTTTCGTTGGCTTCTTCTCAATTCCTCAGACTTTGCTTGATGTTTCTGTGAAAATAACACAAAACCCATTGAATTCCTCCAGGATGTGGACAAGATGAATGGATCTGCTGAAGAAATGGAGTTGTTCTCTCAGACCAGCAAAGCGTTCAAGCAGATTTTTCATCGGCAAGAAATCATGAAAACATTCAAAACGTATGACCTAGCGGAGGTAACTTTTCATTTGTTCACAAGAATCAATTTTGTTGCAACATGCTTCGCAAAAATTATTTTGTCCAAGCTGTTAAGGACATGTGTGACAATATGTTCTGCAGGTGGGTCAAGATAACTGGGGAGCGGACAGTAGCACGCGCGCGCTGAAGGCTGAGGCGACCTGGCTGCCGTTTGTGAAATTGAAGTGTGCAAAAGACCTGGTGCAGGAGCGCAAAATCGTGCAGCTCAGAACCGTAAACAACATTGACGAGCTTCTCAGGACGCAAGCCAAGTTCCTGCAGCTCGGCGATACAGAGGTAACAAAATCAGTAAATTCGCACCGCATCGTTTTAGGCCGGGCGCGGCAGAAACAGGCGGTCATGTACGTGTCGTTCTTGTTGGAAGACATGTTTTCGGGGGAAAAAATGGAACCCCTTTCGTTCGTCAAGATCTGGTCTGAGCGCATTGTGCGCCTCGTCTGATGTGTTTCGTGTGCAGATATTGGATTCAAGTAGGATCCGACCATGTTCAATTTCAATTCAAGAAGGATCCTACCATCCCCTGATTGGAATTTCGTTTCCACCCGCTGAAGGAATCTCTCACACAAGAATTTCTTGACTAAAGTTTTTGTGATGTTTTGTTTGATAAGAAAACACAGGAATTGTTGAAAGAGTACGGTCTGAAAGTGAGTATCCACTTCAGATGACTCACTGTCGTGGTTGATTGAAGTTGTGTAAGTTTTCTTCTCACTGTCACTCCTCACTGCTCTTTCGGACACATTGAAAAGACAAGTCACTTTCTGAGCTTTCCTTGTGGTACAGAATTGCATGAAATTCTGTGTGCTTCATCTTTTCAATTGTTGACTTTCTGAACGTTCTTTCACACCTCGGTGTCAATTGTGGATGCTTTGTTTTCAGTGTGAAAAAGCTGAAATACCTTCGAAGGAAATCATTGAAACACCTTGGAATCCAATTTTTTTCAATTGATTAAGTTCTTCAATTTATTTTGACACAGCCAATGCAGAATAAATCCTGAGTGAAAGAAAAAACACTTTTTGACTTTGCAGAAAGTGCAGGATGCTCTGCGAGAACACGCCATTCTGGTCAAAGATCCTGTGAACGTTCAGTCCTCTGCCGCAACATCCGTCAAGAGATTGCAGTCAGGAAGAAACGTGTGGCAGCAGATTTATGCGAATCCTGATCTTTACAAGTAAAACTTCCTGACATTCTTTTCTTGTCGCAAAATCATTGGAATTGTTGTTCGTCATTTTCTTTGAGAGATTTTGTCGTAATTTTAGGAGCGAAGAGAACGCGTTGGAAAAGTTTGGTGGCACAACAGACAGAAGTTACATCTTGCGATCAGCAAGAAGTGCGAAACAGAAGGATAGTTTCGATTACGCTGACACTGTTCAACTTCTAGGTTGGAACAGTTATTTCCCTTGTTGCATTTCGCTGCAGTTTGTGAGCTTTAGAAAAAAGTGATTTTTTCCTGGTGTCATGGACTTTTTCCTGGACGAACTGTGTGAATGGGCTCTTTCAGGTTTGGATGACGGCATCAAAGATGACAGTGACCCAACCAGTATTCACGGGGCGTATCTGTCATTTTTGCAACTTCGACATCTTCGCATCAGGGACCTGCAAAGAACAGTAAGCTCCAAAAAATGACGCTATCAATTGTTTTTCACCAAATACGAAATCACTGTATGGGGTCTCTACAAATCATGTCATTTGTTTTGCAGTGTCTCAGTGTTCTGAACTATTTCCGCTCTGTTGAAAGAACCCTCACAATAAACGACGGTGGACTTTCCCTCGGGTCCGGCACAGTGAAAAGGTGAGTGAGCCAAAGAACAAAAAAGCTCGTGTTTTCCATGCTGGACCATTGCCAGTCGTCTTGTCTTTCTACGCTTGCCTAAATTCGTTTTTGCTTTGAAGCGCGCAAAACCACAGAAACAACGTTGTGGATGGCGGTTTGGGCGGCGGTGGTGGAATTGGTTCTCATCAGTACGTCCACAACACGCCTCTGGATTTCAAGTGAGTTTCTGTGAATTCCAAAATTGTTCCATTTAAAGTAGAGTTTGAAGATTTTTGTAGTTGTTTTTTTTAAATTAAATTTTCAGGCTGGAAGAGAGTGAATTTGTTGAGTTCAGTGAGGTGGAGAACCATGATGACTTCTACACGGTGAACGAGGGCAGGGTACACGTACAAGACCAACGCGGTTACTTCATTGTCTACGACTGTGCGCTCAGTGACTTCAAGTCAGTGCCACTTGCTGTTTCTATTTGCGTCACGGTCAGTCATTCTTGAATCACACCAGACAAAAGAAATGACGGCACCTTTTTGCGTCTTTAGGGAGTTGGAAAATGATTTGCTACTCATCGCTACTTACTTCATAGAGGAGGACAAGGAGCTACGAACAGCAAGCGGAATTCACCGATCAGAATCAGCCAGAAGGAAAAGGGTAAGAATGCTTGTTGCAGTTCACATGCTCTATTTTCAGGCCGCGCGGGAGAGAGTGGAGCGTCTTTTTGAGTCACCTTGCGTCATTGTCGTTGTTGTCATTATTACTGTTGTTGTCGAAGACAGGACCTTTTCTTGAGCATGGATGACCGTGTGGCCTCGGCGCTGACAAGCCTTGTTTGTTGTGTTGGTCTTAGTTTGATAAAATTCCATGTCCTGCTTCACTTCCAGCAATCTCAGGGAGCGGGTGATTTTGACATCTCAAGTTACAGTCATCAAGAGCTGGACAGGTTTGCTGTGCTGCTGGACGTGTGGAATCACCACGCCGCTTTCCTTGAATCCAAGCGAGAGGTAAAGTCCACGGCCGATATCCAATTATCAATTGTGATGATTTTTTCAAGGATAAGAGAGGAGATCAATTGGTCAATTCCTGTTTGATGAGCACAACTGTACACATGTATGCTTGTGGAGGGAGATGTTGACTAGTTTCCTGGACAGAATGTGCAATTTTCCCCAACGCCCAATTGTGATACACTTTCTGGCACATGATAGGGAGACCTTCCGACTTCAACTGTGCTCTCATTTTCTGTTGTTTTCAGCTTTTGGACTGTTTCATGGAGGCTTACAACCACGTGTTTGACCGGGATGAGAAACGTTCATTGGCTCAGGCGGCGACCAATGTGATGCACAGGCGACCCCGGATTGACTTTTCAGCTGATTACTTCGTGAAGAGCTACAGACTGGACTGTAGTGTCGTGAGGAAACAAGCTGGACTCATCAAATCCATGTTGGACAATCACGTAAGTTTCTTTGTTCCTTCTTGCGCGTTCGTCCCGCGACGTGTTGATCTTGGGGTTTCGTAAATGTGAGTTTGTTCAATGTAGATAGAAGAGCAGAGAGAGTACATACAGAGGGTCTGCAGAGAAGACAATAAAGAATTTGGGCTTCCCTACAAAATCATCCCAAAGCAACCAATCTGCGTCAATTTGAGCAGGTAGGCGAAACCTTGCATGTGGTTCCACACATCAAATCAGTCAGTCCCATCTCTGTCCATTGTGTCTGAATGAATTTGTCTTTGTTCGTCAGGCCGGCGCTGAAAAATGTCTTCATGTTGGAGTTTCATCCGACTCTTGCTATTGCTGGCTGCATCCCCACTGCATTGGAACACATGATATGGGTGCGTCGGAAAACAAACAAAAAAATCCCATCACAGTTTTCCTTTTCATATATCATATGTTCTCATCTGAGACAAAACTGCTTCACAATGTGTTTGGAAAAAAGGAATGAGAAAGTACTTAAAGTTGTTCTTTTGGCACAGAAATTACACCACAACGTTGGCGCGGCGAATGTGACTGAGGAGCTAAACGCTGAAGTGCGGATCATGGACATTGCGCTGCGCAGGTGGGAGGAAATGGAGGCTGCTGGGTCGAGCTACACTTCACAAGTGCAGAAAGATGTGAGTCCGCGAGGGCACAAGGATGTCGCAACACAGAAGATGCTCCTGGGCATTTTTGTCGCGCGTGGAGCATTTCTCTCCGTGTTCCAATTCACCTCTTTTGTGCAGAATCTGACCCGTATGACCCTGTCGCTGACCTATTCTCTGTACACAAACCTCTCACCTCATCTTGATGGAATTAACGTCTTGTTGACTCTTGCAGCTATTCTCGGACGTTTTTGTGGAGGATCCTTTGTTCATGTCAGAAGTTGCGCAAACCGTGGTCGTGCAGCAGGAGCATGAGATTAACATGAAGTCGCTGAAGGAGAAGCAGCTTTACATGATGAACGCGCTGGGCAGAGTCCTCAACGCAGTAACGCTGAGGCACAGACTAATAGAGGCCGCGTGGGAGTCCGAAGTTTTGTCAAAGGTAAAATGCTTTTTTGTATGCAAGAAATGTGTGATCAGGAGAAAAAAGCCAAAACTGCATGAACTCTCAGTTTGTTAGAATCAGAAACGAGCAGCTTTTCTCGATTGTGGTCTGGCAAAGGAACCAGTAAAATTGCAAAATGAGTCTTTTCTGTTTCAAGAGGGAATTCGTATTTCTTTTAGGTCTACAAACAACAAGCAGCAGAAATGGGATACAATGAGTGCCACTTGTTTCTGAGATACGTCCAGTTTGAGTTTGCGTCACACAAGCACGATGCAGGCAGGCCGCCTCCAGTCTTCATCACTTCTCTGCTGGATGACGAAAGTGGAATTGACAAGTAAGCAAAATTGAAATCAGACGAAACATCGAAGACGTCAGGTTATGTCTTTCAAGAGTTTTCCGTGATGTGTGTCAAGTTGAGTATCATCGCATGGAGGCGCACTCGGACTTTCTCCTTCACGGATGAATTTTTTTTTGCCCATTGTATTCCAGGTACGTGCCGAATTGCTTGTATATGGGTATTCAGGAGGTGGACGAGAGCCACATCGGGCGCTTCAGTTTCCGCACGAGGGACGGAGTGCTTCAGGTCAGCTGCGAAGAAACAAAACCCTCCTGTTCTTTGTTGCCCATCTGGCTGGCGATTGATATTTCCTGTGCCTTTTGATGTGACCCATTGACACCCCTTTCTGTACACATTTCAGATTTTGAAACCGAGCAGTTTGGACAACTTCAAGGTTGTTCTGGCGTGTGAACTCGTGCATCGGAATCTGCTTGCTTCAGCTGTTCAACAATTTGACGGCTGCTACAACATGAAGAGTCCCAAGCAGAACAGAAGGTAAAGGCAACTTTTACCCATGATTCTATTTCTTGGAATTTTTGCACAAAACAGTGCACCCAATTTTCCAGAGCAATGTATTGAACCTCCAGTGGAAGGCCTGGTACTCCGACGGAGACGAGAAGTGAGAAGAGTTCCACAACAGCGATGACCGCCACCTCAAGTGTCGCGACTCTGTCCACGATTGGTGGACACACAATCAGGCACAAACCACTTCAGCACACCAGGCCCCCAGAGGCTTTCATTTCCGTACAGTTTGAAAAGGTGGGCACCCGCGACTTGTGTTCGTTGTCGTTCTTTTGCTCTGTTTGGCCGATGTTGAATGACAGGCAGAGACACAATCCTATTTTGCAGACTCCCAGCAGAGATCTCATGCTGAACGACTTTCTGAAGAAGAAAAATGCCATGGGAACCGTTCTGAAAAATCCTGAAGAAATGGAAAGGGTGAAGCGGTGTGCAGTTCAAATGAATTTCTTTTCATCATGAGACAAATGCTTTGTCTTTGATGGCGCAAAAAAAGAAAAAAACTCATTCTGAGATCCAAGAACAAGCACAGCTGTGTGGAATTTCTTACTGACAAGGGTTTGCTGTCTTTCATCAGGAAATTGATAAGCGAGTACTGTGTAAGGCTTCAAAACAGAGTCAATCAGTACTCACTCAGAAGTCAGATCATCGCGTACTACAACAGCCTTCTGCAACAGCTGGAACACTTTCCAAGCATCAGGTCAGTACGATTGTGCCAACCAGCAGCAAAGTCACACGGCTATACTTTTGGGAAGGGGGAGGAATTGTCTGGTGCTATCCACAATGCCGAGGACAACCAGGGTAGTGTGACTCAGATATGCCGCTCTGCGCCTGACCTAAAAATTCAAGTTTCTGTGGCAGTTTCCTGCATCAGCGCGGTGTGATATTTGGATCTAGTGTTGGAATCTTGCAGAGATACCTACTTCCTGCTGGGGGAGGCCAATGAACCCAAAACCGAAGACGACACCTTGAAAGGGCTGCAGACGGATCCGAGGTACTTTATTCCTTTCAATCAAAATTTTCAAACAATCCCATTGATTTCTAAAAAAGTCCAGAGGCAAATCTCTCTCTCTCTCTCTCTCTCTGTCTGTCTCTCTCTTTCTCTCTCTCTGTTCGAACTGCCCTGTGTGACAAATGACTGTCTCGTTTTACGTTCGTTCCAGAGAGATGAAGAAGCGACCGAGACGAGTGTTGACGCCTGACGGCAAGTTTGTGCTCAACATTTGGTTCGTGCCTCATCAGACGGAGCAGCTGGTCATGTACAAGACGCTGAGTGACGAGGAATGCGCTGCGGCCCTGACGCGCCATCTGGAGATCATCTCAGCGCTGCACGATATTCTGCACAATTTGTGCGCGCATGCCAGACTCGGATCTGGACAAGCGAGAATGGGCTCGCAGAAAATGGAATTCGTGTCCGCAGACTGGGGCGGCAACGAGGGCATAGGTAGTGTCACTCACTATCAGAATGCTTCTTGCAAAATTCGTCAAGCTGGATGTTCGTTTTCTTGGTCGGGTTTTTGGGCTGAAAGCGAATCGACCAATTTGAATCACGCTGCCATTCGTCGTTGCTTCATGGACGGGACCCTTCGACATCTTGTTCCTGAGTTGTGTGCCCTTTTGGCAGATTGAACGAATTGTCACAAATTTAATTTTACTTTTTCAGGAGGTGATTTGAGAGAATTGCAGAAACAACTGGATGCCCTGGACACCAAGGTCGACCCAGAACAAGTGATTCAGTTTCTGACGTTGCGCCGTGACGTCATGTTTTTGGAGTTTGACGTCACAGTGAGACATTTCCTGAGAGAAACATTTCTGGCATCTGGAAACATAACAGCACACAAGGTGAGGCTTTCCAAACAATCTGATAAACTCGGAAAGAGCAAAAACATTTTGCAGGATTTCTGCCAGGAAACTGACTTTTTTGGTTCCAAAGCTCAGAA
>JAAUYG010290600.1_pt1 | contig 12981 bp, 8 predicted proteins | sample 7278091 | NCBI WGS metagenome assembly JAAUYG01 (sample SAMN14350201, study PRJNA611818) | marine sediment metagenome | isolation source: surface marine sediment (0.6m) | place: French Polynesia: Moorea | collected 2018-08
ATGAATAATAAAGGAGTACCAAGCCTAAGAATATTGTGTATTTTTCAGTTCACGACAAATGATGAAAATGTAAATTTGGGGGTGTATCCAGAAAGTGATCCATGAAACATAGCCTATCCCAACTTATTGACTGTTAAATGTCCATTTCATATACTAGACATAATAAGGCTTCAGAAAAGTACCATGAAGTCAAGTTGTGGGGGGGGGGGGGGGTGCACGAGGGGCCTATCTAACCCACGGACTATAAGACGTTCCATACGAAAACACAGACTGGAATGCTGACGCAGTAAACAGAAGAGATGTCAACGTTTCTCTCTGGTGTCACTCACAGTCGCCAGGGTACGCCATTTTGTGGAGACGCTTGATTGCACACAGGGGTAACTGGGATTCCAAATTCATCCTGAGTTGCCATCCTTTATCACCAATAAAGGCCCGTGGATTAAACTGTTTTCTTCGTATTGCACCCACGATTCAAATATCTTATGTTGGTTCTCTTCTTGGGCCACTTTCGTTAGGCAAGGCAGTTAACGTTTGGGAGTGATGATTTCTGCCCATAAAATATCACGGAAACTATCTTTTGGGAATCTTAAATAACCGAAAGAGTCCCTTGCAATCCCATTGGATACGGTAATGTTCTGGCCCGAGTGGAAAGCGGTTCCAGTTATATTACGTTCCAGCTGGGAACCGAACCTAGAGTCCGTAGGGTTTGCGGGTAGAACACTGGAGTCACCACTAGTCTGATCGAATTCTCCTTTTTTCATGACATCAGCGAGAGCTCGCTTTGGCGAAATACATATTACATATCTCCTTGGTCAATTCTATTTTCATTCTGGGCTACCCACGGGTGATATGTTATATTTGTTTCCCTGCAAAACGTCAGTTGGAGACGAAGCAGCAACACTCGGGGGCAATGCATCATTTGTGAAGCCCCCCAAGCAAATAACTTGGGTAAATTTGGCGACTACAGGTTTCGGCTAGACGTCTGGCCGATGTCAACGGGCTGACGTATGACGTCTGATATAGGATAATAGGAGGCCACGCTACTGCAGATACGCAGAGGACGAAATACATTGGGACATTTTGTTCACTTTTAAAACCACAGGCAGATTGGGGGTTTTGGAACTATAAACTTCACTTTTATGGATTTCCAGATTTTTAATAAAACAAACCCAGCAAATGCAAGACTGTGGTGTGTGTGTGGATTTTGGGGATGTGACAACGTGTTTTTTCAGCACTTGAGTTGCGGCTAAGACCGAAATCTAATAAAAGCGTCTTGAATTAAAATATTCAAATCCTAGATCTTTGGACATTACCAGCACACTCAATGAATAACCAATGTGTTGTCATTTATTCCTAATACATACAAATGACTTCTATTGAAACGATAGGGTCCCCGAATTCAATACTGTTCCTGACAGCCTTCAAAAAAGGGTTAAATGTCTTGCGGTATTAAAGTCTGAAAGTCAAATTCATTGGGGTTTCAGTTTCAGTTTCTGTTTCAGCAGACTTTAGCGGACAGTCATAAAGTGGCCCTAACTGTGGGGCGGTCTCTTTTAAAGGTGAACCCCAACGCTGTATCCCCTGTACCTTCTGTGGTGGGCAGCCTTGAGTGGTGAGCTGGGGAGAGCTGGGGAGTCTCGGCTGTAGCCGCAGCTACACAGATCTGTGAAACCTTAACTTTAGCTGCAGGCAAATAGATGATTTAGCAGTTTGGCAGAAGTCAATGCGGAATCCGTCAGGATGTCTGTATAGCCGTCGGGGACAATAGACTTGGGTGAAAATGTTCGTCAGCTGGCTTTATGGTCAGGTATCACGGACGGATGGCAGTAGGGGGTTACTGAATCACTGTCCAGAGAAAAAATATTGATCCCGAAAGTTTTATTTCTGAGGGAGAGAGAGATAGAGAGAGAGAGACAGAGAGAGAGAGAAAGAGAGAGAGAGGGAAGAAGAAGAAGAAGAAGAAGAAGAAGAAGAAGAAGAAGAAGAAGAAGAAGAAGAAGAAGAAGAAGAAGTAGACACTCCTGATTCTGATTCATGAACCAGAGTCCAAAGGGATTATTTTACGATGTTCACGATTATTTTCATGACGATTTTCATTACCGCCTGTGGAAAATGCTTGGCATGGAGCCCAGTGGCAGAGGTCTAAACACTGCAGAAAAACTCAAATATATGCCAATTTATAAATCCTCCATTGTCAGGTCGTGTGGCATACTATCGGACAGTATCTTGAAGATGGAGAAATCCAATATAGAGCTCTAAAATATGTGTACAATGATTATAAATCTCTAGTTATATGGATCTTCTAGAAAGAACAAAAATGCCATTCAACTTGTATTGTCCAAGGTTATTTTTTTTATTAATTTTTGCACTTTCTATATTTACAGTTTCCTTCAAGTAAAATAACACATTATGCAGAAGACTATTTACACCAAATTGAACAACTATGCAGAGACTGTCATGGTTACAGGCTTAACAGTTCACGCGGTACTAGCTGAGTTTTGAGGTCAATGCATTTCTTGTATTGGACTGAAAGTGAAAAGAATTGACACAGGGTGGGTCTACTTACCAGTCGCCTTACCCTAATCTGCAGCATAGGGTTGGATTGTCGAAAAATTTAATCTATTTTTTTTCTATGTAGTGTCACTGAAATTAATGTCTATAATTATTAGACTCTAGATGTTTGGATACGCCAAAAATGCATTGACCATTGGACAGTTTAAGTCACAGGTGGCTACTACCAACAGATTATAATTTCCTTTGTTCTTAAGGAACTTCCAGAACCCGAACCCTTACTTGCCCTTATCGCTGCAATTCTGTCCCTCCCGTGTTCCCGAACCTCCTTGCTCGTGTCCGCTAATCCCAGATAATCCATACAGGGGATTAGCCGTCAGGCATAGAGGGGCAACGCTGCATGAAAAACATGGCGTATAGCAAATCGTCCATTAATTCAGAGCTTTCTCCAGGGGATTAGCTGCCCTAACAGCTGCCGTCGATCCGTTATTCTCGCCTGCAGCCTGCAGGCGCTGGGCTCTCTGTGTTTGTAAGTACGACGTGACAATTTCGACACTGGAACCGTAAAAATGTGTCGTGGGTTCCAGTGTTGTCCTCCCAAAAGCCACATAAATTGTTCAGATATCTAATGATATATGTGTAAATTAGCATGCGCTCATTTAAATTAGGTTTATAGGTTTACTAAACATAGCTCTTTAATAAAATATATGGGCTGGCTCAAGCCATCATGATATCAAGAGTAAAACTGGCCTGTGGTAGATATTCTGGTATTTTGTTTAGCACCAATTCTACATGCAATCTTCTCTGGTGTTTTCTAAAATGACAGTCTATAGTCTCTTTTATACACATGGACTACGTCACCTGCCTATTTGATTATGTGACGACCGATTACATGTATTTTCCTATTCAGATTCTTATGATCGGATGATACGTTACATAATTATGCAATTTTGATACAGTAATTTAATACAAGGGTGCCCTGAACTTCCGTCTCGTGCATCCGCCTGATACCGCTACGAACCAGACACAGAGGGAGTGTCGGCAGGACATGGCACAGCCATTAGGTGACGTGTCCTCCCGCCTCACATATCACAGATTACAGTCATATGGCCTTCCCTGGTATGGACTGTCACTGGGAGTTGGTAAAAGACAACATGGAGCTGACTGTCTGCCGTAATTCATACAATAACACTGTGCAGTGATGGCAAAATGTAAAGGACTGGGAAATGGATTGATTAACAGAATGCTAAAACATAAGTACAGTCAAACCAGCTCTCCTGTATATAAAGACCACTTGCTTATAACAACCACATTTCAAAGGTCCCCAGGGTATACTTTCAATGTTAATGAACCTGCATATAAAGACCACCTGTGTATAAGGACAGCATTTTATTGGTGCCTAGGGTGTTCGTTACATACAAGTATCGCTGTATAGGAAATCATCATAGCTATTCCAGAAACGTTTCCATGCAGTGAAGAACGCGAAGGAGTAGTGCATTATGGGATTGACAGACTGCTAAAATATAAGTATGGCCTGAATACCCAAATCTGAAAAAAAACTTGATATTTATAGGTGGTCTTTCTTACAAGCTTATACATAACAGTTTTATGGATAGCTTAAATTACTAATTTAATTTTTAAGACGATCGGAAATTGATCATTTTGGCTAAAGGGAAATGAACAAAAATGCAAATATCTTTTAAAATGGCTAATTGTAGAGCGAAATGGACGAATAAGTGGGCCTTTAGAGCATTTAATTTATATGGCATACTTTTGACAATTTAGTCGTCAATGTCGTTCCCTGCACTTGTGAGTTTTCCGAAATACAATTGTTTTCAAAACGCTACTCCTACAGTTATGATTCTTTTCCAATTAAACCCTTAATAAATAACAGTTTGCTGTGATAGTCCACACAAATTTCACTTCTTGAAACTGTGAAATTTAAACTACATTTTTAATTTTAAAAAAAGTTGGAATTTACGATGCATTCTGGTTAAGCAAAAGCGAAAGTTGCAATTGTCTTGAGAACGGCTAATCGTAGAGTACGTATGACAGATGAAATTTTGTACCTCTGGGGAATGTTATGCATATATGTGGAGTACTTTTGAACCTTGATACTTCAGACTAGATCCCTTAGGGGCCATTTTGGTGCACTTGTCGGGTTTCGGATTTTCAAAACGCCATTCCTACAGTTAGGTTTCTTTTCCAACCAAACTGACAGACGTTCTTTTGTGCGAATACATACAAAAGGTACTTCTTGAAATTTTAAAATTTATTTTAAAAATGATTGAAATATTGGCGTGTCCAATGCAGAAATGAAAAAAGCACTTATCTCAAAAACAACTTCCGTAGAGAGTGAGTGAAATAGACTGCAATTGCAGACTCAGACATTCTTGTAACACATACATAGTGTACTTGAGCTTGTGATGTTTAAGATAATTTCGAGCCCATTTAATGCATTTATTTTAAAACTGGTATGAATGAAATTTGCGTTTTCAATGGCGATGCCTCCTGCTGTTATTAAGCAGAGTGTCAAGGTCCATGGACTTCCTGGTTATTTTATGTCAAGATGGCGAAAACACATCCCAAGATCTCGACACAAGATGGCATCTCAAGGATAATCTCAATATCTCGATACCCAATCTATGATCTCGAGATCTCCAGATGTGATCTCGATATCTTGAAACAAAAAGAGCAAGAAAAACTATGTTGGATGTCCTTATTTAGCCGCCGTAGCACAACACCCGACTTGAAATTAAACTTTAACTTACTTTACCGGACACTTAGCCAATTTTATTTCCTTTCGTATTTTTTCTGCTCTTAATCGTGAAAGTACAAACCGTGGATTTAGTTTGGGAATTTGTAACATTTTTTTTCTTTTCCGGATAAAAGGATTGACAACGCAATGCAGGCTCCCAGATAAAGAAGAGGGAATTAAGCGCCATTTGGGTGTTTCCCTTTCTCTCGAAAGCTCTTATTGGATCCAGTTTTTTTGGGAGTGGGTGGGGTAGGGTTGGGTGACGGGTGGGATGGGGGGGGGGGGGTCATCAAGAGCTGTAACCCTGCATCTTTGTTAAGCCCCACGACAGAGTTCAGTAATCTAGTTTTGGCGTGACCAGGCTGCCAGTTGGTCGCCATGGCAGTGGCCCACCCATTTGTTATCAGCTCTCGTAGTTTATCATTCTGTCGCAACCAATAAGGATCCGCGTCCTATAACCCCAATGGTGCGCCGTTCCTGGTAATAATAAGGCTTTTGTAGTTTGGTTCAAACTCGATTTCTAAAATTGAAGTCTCAACTTCAAATGTGATTGAAGTTACTAAAACTTAGTTCCTTCTAGATTCAATCTTACAGAAGATGCTACATTGAAATAGTGTTAAATCTAGGGTAACCCTATTTTGAACCACTGTATGGCATCCTGTACTTTATGCATTGCAAGTTATCGTCTTATTGATTACATAAATCAATGTTTCCAATCATTTCTATAATCTTTGTTATGTCTTTCCAAAGAACCCTTTCACCTTGAGAACTTGTTATAAAAAGAACAACTAAACCGACTGCAGCATTTTCATTTTTTTTTTCCAGATAGGGAGTGAATTTTATGGACGTTTCTCGAAAAGCCTTAATATGCATGTTATTTCAACACACACAAAAAAAATGTTAGGCAAATGTTTAACATACCATTTTCATATTTTTCTCCCGAGCAAATTGTTATGTAAAACATCTTTTTCTGTGTTTGGTGAATCCTCCGAGGTGCTCTCCAAATTGCAAACTCGGTGCAAGACTTCTAAGCCATGTGGCCAACCCGTTGTTTCGAGCTGAAAACGTTATAAATGTGATTGTGTCCCCCATATAACAGCCGCCGCTCTCAATTTGCAAGTCATACTTACAGGATATAAACACGGTGGGCGTCTAAAGGCACCCCACCCCCACCCCCACCCCCACCCCCGATCGAGTGTCGGTCTGAGTGTTAACTATAGACAACCTACTATAAGGCCCAGGTTCCCTCTATCAGGCCAAATCCAGCCAAATCCTCCTGGACCAAATTTAGTATATCTAATGCGCAATAAATGAAGACATATCTGACTGTAGCGACTGCAATCCGTTAGCCCTATCCCAATACCACCTCCACCCCCACCCCCACCCCCTTCGAGAACCACTGTCTCTAGGTTAGAGATGTCCTTGGGGGTATTTGTCGCTAACTGCAGAGGAGACTCCGCTTCTGGGTCGATGGATGGGAAAAGGACGATTTGTCCGATTGTCTGAAAGCTGCAGACATCCTATTGGCTAATAATAAGATTAGATTGGGTGTAAGTGTGAACATGCTAGGGTACACAGCAGTTCCGGTTATTTCACAATCCCTACAAATGGAGATATATATGACCAATCCTACAGATTGGTGTACTTTTAGTACAGTGAAACCTAGGAATTAGGAACACCCAAGGGACTGTGAAAAACTGTCCTGAATTCTGCGGTGGTCTTATTTCTCAGGTCCATTGCTATGTACTGAATAGGCATAGGGACTGACGTAGCTGTTCTTAATTCCCAGGGTGTCCCTATTTCTCAGGTGGTCTCAAATAAGGTTTCACTGTATTTAAGTTCCGCTTTATCTGCTACTGCAAGTTTAATGTTACCATATTTAAAGTGACATATAAGTCCGTTTGGGCTGGGTTCCAGTTGTTATTGTTAATTTTACGTACATCTATCGCCATGTAACACATGCATGGAACATGTCACTGATAATAAACAAATTACATACATACATATATGTATATATTTGAAACGTCAGGAGGCCACTTAAAATTTATTACTTTGCCCACCAAAACCTTTGTGGCTGATGTTCACGTCGATTACAATGTTGACTCTTAACTATGGTACAAGAATGTGCGTATCAAAGATCAAGAAGATTACAGGAATGCGCATGCGCATTGTGTTCTAATGGCCCCTGAAACTCACTATAGCTGCTATTGCGTGGTACAGTATAGTAGAAAGAAAACAGTGACTATTTACTCAGCAGTATGGCTTCTACTAAAATTACCATTATGAAAGTGACTATTTTAGGCGGAACATGCCGAGTAAACAAGAATATATGCTGACATCTGTAACTGTGATTTTTAATCCATGACTTTTGGCAATTAGGTATAAAATTTCGGTAGGAGCAATCGTCAGTCGTAGAGAAAATCGACCATGTCAAAGGTAATGGGATGGAATTCAATCATGACCCCAATACTACAGCGTAGTCTGTATCAGGTGATAATAGCCTCTTATTTTCGTTCAAGGACGCCATATTGGAAGTGAAATCAGCCAAGCGGATATGACGTAGAAAGTGGCAATACAGAGCATAGTTGTGCTGTAAATACCAGTATAGACCCGGGGCGACGTTTCTTTAAGAACCTGAATGTCATAAAACTTAATTTAATTTATGAGATCTGACCTTAAACATCCACTACGTATCTTGGCAGAAATTCTCTTTTCCATGATTCTTTTACTTTTGGCATAATTTGTAGATGCACCGGATATTGCATTACGAAGGGTCGGGAAAGCACTGGTGTGTTGATGTTGTTTTATCACTGTATGCAGAGTCGAAAAAATATATTTTATTTAATCCGATTTCTTAAGAGTGTTCTAGAAACTGACCCCCAGGTCTTCATTTCCTCGAGTCCCCCACAAACCTCCCGTCCCTCATAGACTGCATAGAAATGCTTGCTTAATGCAATAAATGGCCGAACGATAGGGGAACAGTTGCTTCGCCAATATACTCCCCACATACCTATAACCTTGACCAACGCAATCACCGGACGTTTGCTGAGATCATAAAACGGAAATGGTTGCGAAATGAGACTTGACCTAACTTCGATATGCAGCACTCTGGTCGTTGCCAAGGCATCACTACTTGGTTATTGGCAACAGCTTAATATAAGGGCAAATTCGAGTCCATTTTAGGCCCTTGATCAAACAGCCATTCAGTCCGGCCTTTTTCAATATCACTGTTATTTCTCTATAAATGTGATTGGAAATAACATATTTGGTGCACATACCGAGATTGCACTCGTTTAAGGTCAATTTTGCAGCTGCACAAAATGTCAACGAAGGCAGTCCCTAAAGTTGTGATCTACATATCTAGAGCAAATAAGTAGGATCTTGATAAACTTAACTGGATGTATCTGCCAGAGCAAAACGTTCCGTCTAGAAATTTAGACGTATTTAACGAATTTCAGGTCTTCTGTACCAGTCAATTTTTTGGGCGAATATATGCTGCAAAAATGACACTCGTTTTTACCCTAAGGTCCATAAAGCCAAATGCCGAACTGGGTCAGCCCGCCATATTGCTCCCGGGATCAGCGAAGCGGAAATGACGTAGAAAGTCGCGCCGGGAGAGTAATATTCCGAGCGACGAACAGAGAGCTCATACCAGAACGTCATTTCCTGTGACCGGCCACAAACCTCCCGGTCCGCATAGAAATGTCTCGGTAATGCAGCTCGCGACGGGAGAAGACAGGGGTCTGTCCTGGGCCCAATCCCTCTATATGTATATGTATATACTTTGAGTGAAACACTGTATGCGTCCCAGGCAATCGCCAGGTCTAATACACTGCTCAATATATTTAAAGGAACAGATTTTCAAAACCATATATTTATAAATATATTGGGAAAAAGCCTTCCAGATTGTAGTCAAGTTTAGTTGAATTATGTTGGCAAAAAAATCGCAAAACTTTACTTTATTTTTTACATAACTCAGAGGGGAATCGCCCCCCAAACAGAAGTGTATCGGAGCAATTGCGATCAAGACCTTTACTCTTTAACAGGATAACACTGTTTATTGGCAAATCAGTAGCTGATGTGGCCACTGATTTGACAATAAGCTACGCTAACTTTGCTGAATTAAATGTTTTGAATTTTGTTCCCTTGATGTCTTTGTTATGCTACGCTAACTTTGCTCCCTTAAATGTTTTGAGCTGTGTATAATAGTATATATATATCTTAGTTCATGGTAAGCTGTCGATAGCCTGTAAGGCGTAGCAGTACTTCTCTAGTGTTGTCTGTAGTATAGCTATTTTCCAAGATACATTTGCATAATGTGCACGTGGCCTGCGTTTTTGTCGATATACTTGTCGATGCTAATAAAATTCCTGGCATCGGTGGCACTTCATGCTATTAGCAACCTTCAGTGTTACTTCTTCTTTTTTATCCATGGCTCGGACGACATATTAAATAATGCCCTGTGTAAAATCCAGTGAGCCAAAACCTTGTTCGTTTAAAATGTTTCATCTCAATTTCTTGGCAGTAGATTTTTTGTCTCCCTTGACAAGAACTGGGGAGGAAGGTGATTCTCGTAGGGACCAAGAGGCATTGAAGAACACCAAATTTTACGTTGGGAGGGATAAACTCATTTTGAGCACCCATTCTACCATTGCAAGATGCATATATACCCTAGGTATATATGCTATAGGTCAGTTACATGGAACACATCAGTGCCTCCCACCCCCATCCCACTGTCTCCTGGACCCGACCAGAACCCCAGTACCCCCTAGGGCTATGTCACATTAACCCCGCATCCAGCAGCGATTGTCAACCCCCGCCTTCGAAAACTCTCTCCCGCCACCATATTTGCAAAGCAAATGTCGCGCCAACGGCAAGCCACGGACCAAGCAAACTGCTGCAAAACTGGGGTGGAGCCTTCGCGGGTTATGTGCCAAAAAAGCAATCACTGTTCAATTTGGGCGAGTCTCCTTTCATACCGGCAGTATATCAGGCGGTCGCTCGCTCGTCATGCAGCCTCTTAGCGCTGTTTCTCCTCAGACTGGCAAGTAGTCGAGACCTTCCACGAGCATTTTCTTAATTGGATTTCCTCCATCCCGCCCGTTACCTAGTCGCTACGTGGCCAGCCTGAACAAGCCGCGGCTCCAGGCCTCATCAATCAACGCTACGGACGATCGCGGGAGGTCACTTGGTTTACCGGTTTGCGGGATGTCGATCGGATCGGACTCTCATAGATGGGGTTATGGCATTCAGAGTGTCCAAAAGTCAAACAAATATGGACTAAGTTACGAGTTATGACATTATTGTCCAGAAGTCAAGTAAATGTGGAGCAAGTTACGAGCTATGACATACTAATAAGTGTCCAAAAGTCTTGAAAAATCGCGACAGTAGATTACCAGCTTTGAGATTTGCGTCCAGAAGTCACATACTTATCGACTGTAAGTTACGAGTTATTAATGTCCAGCATCCATGTCAATATATCAACTGGAAATAGGGAGTATTTGGAGCCACAAATTCGCAGTATGAATAATCGGTTTCATTCGGAAGCCAAACTACCTTGGTCATATAACTACCCTTTAGCCAATCATATTGCCATAAATAAAAGCTCCGCCAATCGTGAGATGCCCCTGTTTCGCGCATTTGCCCTTCTTTCGGGTATCTTCAAAATTTTCCCGCCAAGGGGTTTAAAATACTCCCTATTACGTGTATACTACTCAAACTTAGTGTGACTTTTCAAGAAGCTTTTATCTTTCACGTTATGACTTTTGACTTGGCTCCTTGGTCAGCCAGGTTCGTGACAGAACGGTTTATCGTTCTTTCTTTGGCTACCGTAAATCTGACGTCATATTACCATGGTAACCCGTAGCAGGCGGACGGCTACTGCGACTTAGTTTGCCTTAACGTATGGCAGTGTGTCTAGACACCTATAAATTTTACAACAAATATAACAATCCACCCATTCTTCAGTACATACACCCATGCATCCTGCTGAAGCAAGGTCTTCTCGAGTACCGCATCTCATTTTGTCCTTCGTGTCATGACTCACTCACTGCTTGGCCCCGTTTGGTCCACTAAGTCATCTAACATGAGAAAGTCAATAGTTGGGGCAAGGTGAATAGTGAACTTAAATCTGTTTCCGACACTTTTAAAAATGTGTCTCTAAACTTATTACTTTCCTTAAAAGGACACGACAATAGTACAATTACAGCCCACCATGTCATACCGATGACAGCTGTGAAATTTCTAGTAGTATTACTTCTCCTATTAACATCAAAATGTTCACTATTATCGGCAAATAAAGAGGACCCCAGTTGACGTGTATATCAATAATCACCCACCGATACTATAGACCTACTATTGGTCAGGGTTGGAGTTCTCGAAATACTCAAGTTTAAGCTTGATCTAAGTCACCAATTTTAGCAATATCTGATTGGCCAAGAATCTGATTCAAACCAAAACGTATATGGCTATCGTAAATCTTTCAACTTCGTACGAAACACATGATGAGACATTGGTCACAATTATTCAAGCTGGCATGGACTGCGAAAGCACAGCGATATTTCAGCATTAGAGCTCCCTCTAATGGAACGGTTGCTAAAAAAAATATTGTCATTGTGCTCCACCAGGTAGCGCTACTGGCTGTCGTTCGCACTAACCTGTCTAATATCACGCATAAATCGCATACTTTTTTACTGTACTAATACGCCGACATATTACAGTACCATGCGGGGTCTTCCGGAAAATAGTTCTCGAATACCCGATTAGTAAATAATTTAATTTGATCCTCGTGTTACAAACTAGTATCCATCGAAATTAAATTATTGACAAATCTAATTTATATCTCACCTTTCTACTTATTGCTCAACGATACCATCCACTGGCAGGCGTTTTGCCATATTCAACTAGATGGCTCTATGTATCAGACCCTATTATCGCCTGCTAACAACGCTATATACTTTCAACCATTTCATGCATTTCCTCACCATATTTTCTTTGCAAAATATTTACTTTAAAATTAATATTATATTCCTGAAATTTGGTTGCGACAAAAACTAGTATCGGCAAATCAGTCTAAATACCACGAATTTATTTTTCTTGCAGGCATGTCATGACAATTTTAAACCGCCATATTTTTCCCGACATTCATAGCGCCAAATGCCGACAGGTTGCTTCCGGACTACGTCACTACCGTATATATATTGTCTATAACATCCGGCAAACCCATCGGGAGAGTGTTTGCTTTCCTATGCGAAGCAAAGAATAGGTTTATGCAGCATTGATTCATAGAAGCAGGGTTTCAATGAGCATTCTTCTCTCATAGCAGTCTGGTCATCAAGAGTATGAAATCCGTTCGTAAAAGCGAAATAAATAAATAAATTAGGGCCACGGACGATTTCTATGGGTCGTTATAAACACGCATTCCCACAAAAAGGTTCTAAAGCTGCAATTTTAGAAGCCATGCAAAACTACTCTGTATGGAATGTCAACATTGAGGGAAAGCGAGGGGCGACAGCAGCTGGGGGAAAGAGCATTTATGATGGGTGCACTGATGGTAATGTTCTAATCGCCCCCAAAACGAACATGAAAATATCTTCCCATTTAAACGTGACGTTTATTAACACACGTATGCATATACGCAGAGAACATGATCGAGGCTCGCATCTGCAGAGGCGGCAGGAGAAAGTGGCGACCTGGGGGGGGTTGGGGGGGGG
>JAAUYG010029392.1_pt1 | contig 12975 bp, 6 predicted proteins | sample 7278091 | NCBI WGS metagenome assembly JAAUYG01 (sample SAMN14350201, study PRJNA611818) | marine sediment metagenome | isolation source: surface marine sediment (0.6m) | place: French Polynesia: Moorea | collected 2018-08
ATTGTAGTCAAACTTTTGATGTGGGGGGTTAAATTCAAATTCTGATTAGCATAAAAACAATAACTTAGACAGGCTGATGGATAGGTGCCTAGCCAATCTGGCTTGGCTCCCTGGGGATGCGGCCAGCCGCATCTCTCTGGTCAGTGCAGTCAAACTGCTCTTGTGAAGAACCGTTGACCAGCTGGATCCAGAAGCAAGGGGGTTGCCAGGCCCCACCCATGGCTAGCTTCTCACCCAATCAAACACTAATGACCCAACTCACACAACCAATTGGTTTTTCGGGGTTTGGGGGACGGGTCTTTAAATATAGTGATGCTGTAGATCAAGTTATGTTTCATTGTATATTAGGCATGTAAGTAGTAAGTATTGAATGCCAAGATACTGACAGATTCAAATCAGTTATCTAGAAATTCTGTTTCCTGTCTGTTTAGGATACACTATTCCCCCTAGAGTTATTTATATCTTATAGGTTTTTCTGCACGGTCTTCATAAACTGATCTGGGATAGATATTACATGCACCTGCATTCTTGAACATTGGACAGATTTATCGTAAGATTATTAGTCGGAATGTGGGTTCACACCATATTAAATCCAATGACCAAATTGGTGTGAAAATCACCAGTGAAGCAGTTCACAGATTTATCATAATTTGTATTGTTAAGAGTCTTGGGGTTGGAGTGCAGCAATTCTCTGTTTCTAAAATGAATGACAAGATTGGTTAATAAACCTGAGAAGATACCAAGCTTCCCCTGGTTGCTTATTCATCGGAAAAAATTTAAACAATCACTTCATTATATGATATGTAAAATGTGTTATGTCTTAAACTGAATGGAAAATTTAGTATGATTTAGTGTGGGCTGCACTGTCATCTAGGTCAACAGAAAAGCATGCAGTTAGTATGGTAAATATTACCCTTGAGAACGGGTAGTATTTCATCTGCATGACCTGAAACGATTATCACAATAATGCTATTTTCATACCTCGACTTTAACAAAGATTTAAACTGCTAAAGTTTATAATCGGGATGATAACAGATCTATATTTCTGTAATATGTGGTACAGCCTCTTATCTTGAAAATTGTAAAATGTATTTTCTTACAAAGATTTCAACCATACCAGAACATGGAAAGTGTAGTAAAAGCACGTTAAGTAAATTTATGGTTATGTGGCAAGGCCATTCCTTACATTGTTTCCACCTGCACTACTCGGCTGCCTTTGTTGTAAACAGGTCAAGTGACAGGGCCACACCTGTGATCCTTACCTTAATTTATACTTTGTATCATTGAAAAAACTGCTATACTTTCAAGAATAGGCACACGTACATGAAAGTAACCCAGATCATTTTTATTCAACCCTTTGATGTCTTTTTTTCCAGTGATTATACTGAGCTGGCCAGTCACTTCAGCGAGGAACACTTTTTGTGCGAGGAAGGCGACTGTGCCACGGCACAGTTTACCAACGCGTTTGCCTCAGAGATTGATTTTAAAGCCCACAAGGCCACAATGCACACCAAAAACCTACGCAAAGCCCAGGCAAAGCAGGCTCGAACATTGGATATTGAATACAACCTGGTACCACGCCCAAGTCAGGCTGGACGCAGAGGAGGGCCAAGGGATCGAAAGCAAGGTATATGGGGTGTTTTGTTGTTGTGTATTTTAGGGCATCCCATTCTCCCATCCCATCGCAGGATCATGGGATCCTGCTCATGAAATTAAGATTTGTCCGTCATCCATCTGTGTTGCAATTATCTCTGAAAGATATTGCACGGATTTCTTTCAAATTTTAGTTGTTCGTTGCCTTGGGCCATGCACCTTGGGGACTTTTTGAAATTTTGAAGAAAATGCATTTTCCGAGCAAAAATGTCAAATGGCTACTCATATAAATTGGCCTATTCTCACTTTTCTCAAAATGGCCTGTAACTCGAAAACAGCTGGCCATAAAGCAAAACTGATTGAAGTTTGGGACTCGTGGATGTTTGTTATATTTGCCTAGGGTACTTTTGACCTTTTAGTGTTCAAGGTCATTTTGGGGTCATTCGGTGAACTTGTCTCAAAATGGCCCATAGCTCGAAAATGGCTGACCATAGAGAGAAACAAAAATAATAGACCATACGGGGTATAAAGAAAGATACTTCACAGGGTCATTAGGCATGGAACTTTGACTTGGTGTCATATGGCAAGGGATTCAGCACCCCAAGCAGTGTGACAAGCCCATGGGCTTCTTGTTCCCATTTAGTTGAGTAAAATTACTCAAAACCAGATAGAGCTAAAAGCTAACTTACTTATCTACAGTCTTCAGGTATGGTTAAAAATGGTTCAGCTTTTTGTGGGCCGGCTGGGTTTTATGTTTTATTACCCTGTCCCAGCGGTCTTTCTTGCCATGGGTAACTTTTCCAACCAGGATGCCCCATCGTGTGGCACAGCAACTGACTGTAGTTTTCATGGTTTTTGTTAGGTTAAATTTCAATAAGGAGGTACCAGATAATATTTAAAAAAAAAAAAACTTCTAGTTTTTCCAACCGGGATGCTCCCTCGCATTGCCCAGCAACCGGCTGTTTAGTTTTGAGTCATATTAGGAATTTTTATAAAAAGATGTAAGTTCACTAATTTAATTTTGTCGGGCTTAAAACTGAAGCTAGTTAGAATATATTTTGCAGATATTTTAAACATTGTACCAGATTGTACTTTTAAATATTTTGAGACAAATGATCAGTGCTGACAACAGTAAATTCTGCAGTGGTAGAACACAGGGTGTAGAAACATGGAAAAAAAAAGAAAGTTTGAAAATTATTGAAAAATGGAAAGTAACAAACGCAAAATTGAAAGGCATTCAGACAGTGCCAGTGGCATTGGTTGTATTTATATGGAAACAACCTTCAAAAATAACTAATATTTTTTTTTAAAAATATAACTACTAACTACTGCATCAGCTGTATTTGTTACATAATGTCTTTAAATTAAAGAATTTTTGAAAACACTTGTTTTAGGAGAAGCTTTTCATGGTCCCAGTTCAGACAGCCAAGGTAGAGGTCGGGGCAGAGGCAGAACGTCACATAGGTAAGAAAATGTGCTTCCAAATGGTTAAGTAGCTTGATATTCAGTGATATGAGAGGTCAGAGGACGTATTTTCTAAATTATACAAAGACATATTGTTATTATAATAAATGTAGATATGGATGTGCTGTCAGAGTATGTAGTAAGTGTGCTTGTGTCTCTTCTCATCACATGTGTCATAAATCCTTTCTCTAACATTATGTATGTTACAGATTTGAACTTAACACCAGCCCTGTGACAGTAGAAATTTAACTCAAGACAACTAAAATTCATTGTCGAGATGTACAAATGTAATTGGGACAATCCAAGCAGCCACTAACAAAGAGCACTTTCTTTGTAGTGTTATCATTAATATTACCAGATGCATAGTATATTATGCATTGTGGTTGATAGTGAAGTTTTTAAATTACTGCAAATTAAAAGCTAAATCTGATTTAAGTCTTTAAGCTATCACAATGATTAGCTTAAAAGTTATGACAGGGACCATAATGATCTGCATCTATGTTGCCACAGACCAGGTCATCAATAAGGATATAAGGGCGTCATGTACTTTTGGAAAAGTGGTGAGGAGACTATGTTATGTTTTCATGTACATGTTACATTGCAGCAGTTGCAGTATCAATACAAATTCTGAAGTTCTGGTATATTACCTAGGTACTGGTAACTACCTATAATTCTCTAAACCTTGGCCTGGATCACGTTATTTTTGTGGTGCACACAAACTCAGTTTCGATGAATTTTATTTTCAGGGAAGAAGTGGCGGTTGCACAGGCAGTAGCAGCATCCCTGACACGGATCCAGAAGGAATCTGGCTCTGTGGCGGTGCTGGATCGCGCATTACTAGAGAATCCCATGACTGCCAGTCAGCCTGCAGCGGAACGCTCCATCAGTTTCAGAGAGGAATGCGGCGATTTTCCCAACCTTGATGGCACCACGAAAGAACCATCACAGATGTCTGAGCCAGCAGTAGGCGGCGAGAAGAACATGGCAAGAAAGTTTGCACTGGACAATAATTATTCTGTGCAAGATGGGGGGATGACCTCGCACGATTTCCCAGCTCTGGGAGCGATGTCCTCAAGCTTTGATGCTGACCTGTCTCGCTCGAGGTCAGGAAGTGCTAAGCCTCAGCCATCAGGCCAACCAGCTTCTAAAGTTCCAGGCTCATATCAGGCACCACCATCCAAACCTCAGCCGTCAAAGCAACCCGCTTCTAAAGGGCCAGCCTCATACCAGGCACCACCATCCAAATCTGATACATCAAAGCAACCCCCTTCTAAAGGTCCAGCATCATACCAACCACCCCCATCCAAACCTCAGGCGTCAAAACAGCCAGCTTCTAAACCAAAATCCTCAAACCAGCCATCATCCCAACCACCCAAGGAACAATCGGTACAGGGATCTCAAACGAGCCAAGCCGCTTCATCTTGGGGTCATCATACACCGGATAGTTGGAGGTCGTCTGTGGGTGAATTGACATCCGGGGATTTTCCTTCCCTGGGTGATATTGGCAGTGCCTTATTGGGTCCATCCAAGGCAATCAGTAGACCCTCCTCCACAGCTTCAACCACAAGTGCTTGCTGGAAACCATCAACCCAGGCCGCCAGCTCCAACTCTGCCAAACCTTTACAGTCTGACTTTCCCAGTCTGAGTAAAGGACCTACGAAAAAGGGCGGGCGGGCTGGGAGATCGAATAATACAAGGGTTGACATCCACACTGGTTCCAATAGGTCAACACCTGGAGAAGTAGCCCAAGGAACCCGTTCTGAAGGGAGCAGCATAGCTTCTGAACCAGTAAGAAGGGTTGCTTCATCTTCAGCTTTGTCTGAGAAGGTCAAAGAAGACTTCCCACCACTTGGAGGAAAGGAGTCTACACAAAGCAGGCAGGCACAATGGGGACGACCACAGTCTGGCCAGAGCGAGTCGAGCAGTAATGACTGGATAAAAAAGCAACGCAAGGGTCCGAAACACTCAACAGGGACAGCAGAATCAAGCGGTGGTACAAATAATTTAAAGAAGCAACAGGAAAGACAAGAAAGGGAGACAAAGAAACAAAAAGAGAAACAGAAGAGAGAGGAAGAGCACAAACGATTAGAAGAGAAGCTGAGGAGGGAGGAGGAGCAGACAAAGAAAGAAGAGGAGCAGAGGAGAAATGAGGAGCAGCAAAGGAAGGAAGCACAGCAGAAAAGGCAAGAGCAGGACAAAAGACAAGAAGAGCAACAGTGGAGGGAGGGCAGAAAGAAGAAGAAAGAACAATTAAAAAAAGAAGATGGCCAACAGAAAACGAAAGACCAAAAAGAAGTAGAAAAATCCAAAAATGAATTGAGCAGTGGTTCACAGGAGAACTTGGGTGAGAAATCCAAGAGCAAAAAGAAAAAGAAGCAGAAGAATGCGGAGCAGAAATCAGAACTAGCAGAAGAGCCCCCAGTGGTGGATTATACTGCAAAGTTAACTGTCAATAACCAGTCTGCAGCAGTGAGTGAATCATCAAAAGAGACGGATAGAATGGAGCTGGAAAAAGAGAATCAAATGGAATCAGGATCCAAACAAGCCCGTGATGAAAACAAGACCAAAGCAGCACCGTTGAACAGCAAGGAGGACGTGGAGAAATTCATGTGTGATTTGGAAGAAACAATACAGGATAAAATCATTGCCACAAAAGTGAAGAAGCCAGAGATAGCCTTCACAGCCGATGATTTCCCGTCGCTAGGTGCAGTGACGCCACAGGGTGTTGTAACCCCATTGGCTACTACTCCTGGGTGGGGAACAGCCTCCAATCCCACAGTTAGCTCAAGTGTTAAACCACCTCCAGGATTTGGCTTGGCAAGTTCTTCGGTTGGAAAGAAACCAACTCCAAAACCTCCTCCTGGGTTTGAGGGGACCATGGGTCCGGCTGTTTATAACGGTATCATGGCACCTAGCTCAAAGTACATACCACCAAAGGATAGTGACTCGCGCAATATCAAGCTCATCAACTCAGTGCAGAACCTGTTCAAAGATGACAACGGCAAGTTTACGAAGTTTAAGCTATGGTCATGCGACTTTCGTCAGGATGAACTTGACGCTGGAATGTATTACGAAAAGTGCTGCAGCTTGCTAGGGGAAGAGAAATTCCGACAGCTGTTCCCAGAATTGCTCAGTCTTCTGCCAGACATCGCCAAACAGCAGGGTTTGCTCACTGCACATATGGCGGCATCCGCTGGGGTGGGACATTGGAATCCACATAACACTGAATTTATGTCCTGTCATGCGTGTGGCCAAGTCCTTTTAGAAACTGACTACAGCTCCCATTTGAGTAGTCATGACCTGGATTCAGACTTTCCCGCATTAGGAATGGGCAGCCACACCTAGAACGTGAACATAATGCATCATATGCACCATGTGCAGCTTGTTAGTGCTCCTTCTGTCTTTATGATTAGCACATACTTTTCATTGGCTAGGAGCTGCATATCCTAGTGCCTTACATTCTAGTGTTATGTTGTGTTATGTTTCGTTAAATGTCCATTGTATGTAATCACAAGGATTATTTAGTATGTGTGTACTGATCTACATTGTGTGAAAACTATTTTTCTTGCATCCCAAGAATTGTTTTTTTTTTTTTTTTTTTGTCTTTTTAGCTCTGCTTGACTATCACCAGAGCTACCGTCATGACGTGGACATCCATTTTCTGTCACCCATCCATTAAGTTTCTCAGAAACTGCTGCATGGGTGCAAGCCAAATTGACCTATCCACCATATTTCCAGATCAATTTTAGCTCTACTTTGCACAACTTTCCGATGTTAATGTTTCATATCTACTGTTGTTGTCAAGGTCCACGAACCTCTTGTTTGGTGATCTGCCAAATTTAAAACACTTTCGGAATTATTAAGATACATGTAAGTCACCTCAACTGCATTGCCACTAGCCATAAACCTATTTTGGTTTCATCTGGCAAAATATCAAAAAAAGCCCTGGGCCTCTTGTTCTTTATCTTTGAAGATCAGTTAAGATGCCACAATACATAGTGTCCTTCACCATGTAGTCTCTCACTTGGAATGGTTATACATGTACTGGACAATACAGTGGTCCTTCTATTTTAAGACCACCCATGGGACCATGAAAACGTGGTCTTATATTGCAGGTGGTCTTAAAACAAATGTTCTTAGTACACAAAATAGCACTTTTGGGCAAAATAAGTTGTCTTATAATCAAGGTGGTCTTAAAATAAAGGATTGTAAAATAGAGGGACCACTGTATACAGTAGCTGTGACAGTACTCATGATACTTATATTAAATGAAATGTTTCAGGTGTAGAATTAGAAATCGTTACGATATAGTCATTGAGTTACGTATAAGTAATACTCCATATATTCTCTTATGATTTGTTGCAATAGAGCACCCAGGTGCTTTAGTATGGTTGAATTTAAAAGCAACATGTTCCATTAGTTTATTGCAGCCTGTTTTGTTTTCCGTTGCCAGTGAGAACGTTAGGGGTACACATGGGTTAAAATTTAATCGAACCAAACCTTCGAATCCGCCATTTTGGAAGGTTGATCCACTGAAATGACCAGATTGTTATCTTTTGAATCATGATATGCACTCCTGCGGTTTTCATCTGATCTCACCCAAGCTTTATGAGGGCATTGCTCACTATGGTGGAATGCAGGCTATTACTTTTCTGGGCAATCGACCTAGTTTTAAAAATTTTATAGCACTTTGACATTTTAACATGAGAATCAAGGGAAAATCCTAAAATGTGCAATGTCTAGAAATCGGCTGACCGTAGATCGAAATGGATGAAATTTGGGGATTTGTGGTGTTGGAACTGCATATATAGGGCACTTTTCATGTCTGATTCTTTGAGTTCAGTTTGGGGTCACTGTGCGCTTTGCAAAATTTCCGATGTTGAGATTTCAAAATGCTCCTCCTCCCCTAGTTTTCATTTTATGGAAAGTATGGTAATCAGGAGGGAATGCAGGCTATTAATTTTTTTGGTGATCTGCCAAATTTAAAAACTACCGCACTTTGAAGATGAGTCACCTCAGCTGCACTGCCATTAGCCATAAATATAGTTTGGTTTCATCTGGCAAAAGGTCAAGCAGAGGATAAAGGCCCCTGGGCCTCTTGTTTGTAGACCCATGTGTACCCCTAATGATATAATGGATTGTGTGTTGATCATGTCTATGAACCAAGTCTGTGATTGCCGCAAGAAAAGCAATAAAGTTTGCTCTTCCAATCAATGATTAAGTGGTTGTGTATAATTGTACAATCAGGGTGGGTTCTATTTTATATTGAATCCTTTGGCAGAAGTGCCATGCTACATGGGAAAAATTAAATATTTGCCCATTAAAGTTTGAGTTCTGATAAGTATGCCAATCCTGGGAGTGAGCAGGTGTGATTCAGTTATTACACACTTCAATGTGATTGAAAATTATCACAGTGAAAATACAAGTAAAGGGTGTTATAAAGTATTTCAGTTCATTTGGATAGATTTCATGGTGTTATAGTGGAATCCTACAGTATTTGGGCTATCTCCTAGTATAAAATCGAAATGCCCTTGACTTCTTCTTCACTTTTGTCTCTGAAGGTCACGATCAAATATAATTGTGCAGAACTTTGGACTCCCTATATGACTTAGTGTTAGCGTTGCACTATTATGTGCCCAAACTTAGCTGTTGGTGAGATAAAAGGCTTTAAAACTGCATGACCTTGAATTTTACCTTTCAAAGTCACTCAAGGTCAATATAATGACACATTTCAGGTTGCATGACTTCCTTTTAGTGTTTAATAGCACTGTATGCCCTAATTCAATCTGCTCCATTATGAGATAAAAGCCTTCACAATCTGAATGACCTTGAATTTGATATTAGGGTTCCAGTGTACCCCATGTGTGCTACTATCAACCCCATATTTCACTCAATTTCACTCTGCAACCAACAGTTTGCAATATACCTACAAGGTTCCCAAAAATTACAAATGCACTGAATGACCCCAGAATAACTGAACACTTAACCATGCACCCTGTAAAACAGGCAAAAATTTGGGCCTTGGGGGAAAGTTTTAGTGTACACGGTAGTTTTCACCGTTAAATGCTTAAGTTCATTCAGTGAATTTGCAAATTTTCAGCAACTTAATATCTGCAAAAATGCTGGTCATACAGTGAAACCAAAGCAGTCTCCCCAAGATCTCATCAATAGAATTTTGAAGCAAATCACTTGAGAGGGTCATATACATTACTTCTAATGTTCGTGCATATTTCACATAGAATACATAAATCTGGCACATCTTTTTCTTTGTAGGGCTCACAACTAGCATATAAAGTTTTATAGTGTACACTGTAGTTTTCACCGTTAAATGCTCAAGGTCATTCAGTGAATTTGCAAATTTTCAACCTAATATCAGCAAAAAAGGCTGGTCATACAGTGAAACTAAAGCAGTATTGCGAGATATCATCAATAGAATTTTGAAGCAAATCACTTGAGTGTGCCATATACATTACTTCCAATGTTCGTGCTGCATATTTCACATAGAATACATAAATCTGGCACATCTTTTACTTTGTAGGGCTCACAACTAGCATATGAAATAGATCTTTCCCCCCCCCCCACCTTTCTTTTTCGACAACTTGAACTATTACGGTAACTGAACTGAAAGGAATTTGAACTCAACCAAGCCACTGAACACATCTGAAGCAGCTGGCGGAGTTTTGAAGGACTTCTCTGCATGTTTGTGAAAGCAAGTCATGACATATTGTTTGGTATTGCATTGGTAGTCTCACGATATAGTCTTGTAGCCCATGTACCGCAAGAACTTCTCATTCTTCATGTGTATAATGACACCTCTATGTACAAATGCACTACCTTCGACCTTGCAGTGTTAAAGGTCATTCGTTGCGCTTTATCAAAATGGCCCAACTTAATAGCCATAAAGCAAAACTGAAATTGACTTGGGGACACTAGTAATAGATGTATGGCATGCATTTGACCTTGTTGTGTTCAAGGTCACTTCAGAAATTTTTAGATTTGCAAACTGTACGTGTCTGGTTTCATCCCCGATTGTCTTTGTGTGGGAAACTGCGACAAAAAACACAATGTAGTAAAAGAGATTATGTTTATTTTCAGTTTTTTTCTGTACAGTGGTCTCTTGAACCAATAAAATAATTTTTAGCATGCTTGTGAACACAGCGAAATGCATGATTACCAACAATGATGCTGTGCTATATAGATCTGGCCCAGACGGCAAAGAAGGTCCACTCTGACTGCCATAACATCTAACAAAAGAGAGCAAGACGTACAAGCAAGGGCAGGATAGTAGTCGTAATTACATATATGATACCATGCCTTTCAATCAGAAATTCCTTTTAATATTAAAATTATATTTGGTAATATAGCAAGTTTAATAAAAGCACACAATCTATGTGTATTCAAAATCATGATGTGTATTGTTAATGGGACTGCTATTATTCTCTGCCAAAACTGATGGGGATGAACAGGGGGCCTGCAAGTGAAATACACCCAATTCAAACTTATGCACGTTTAAATCGGACCCCAAAAATAGACCTTGCTTTACCAGTATATGCGCTTTCTAACACGATCTCCGACAAACGCAAAAGCAAAGATTTTGTTGTATTGTTTAAGAACAAGGTATCTACGGAATTAATTCAATCAACTGAAACCTCAATGAAAAATTACTCTGATGAAATTTACACATCTTATTTCTCGCATTCTCCTACCGGCCAGCAGTTTTTTTTAGCAAGTCTACACAAGACGGTACAAGGACTTAGTCAGAATACATCGGAGGTGTACAAAATTCGCTACATATCATATACCGTGAAAAACCAATCAATATATTATTTACACATTTTGTCTCCTTTTAACATATATTAAATTCCAGCCACACGCCACAATAAAATTAGGTCAATACAAATATTATCAAAAAATATTGATCCCAATGCTATCTTGTCATTCATTTACGGAGACAAAGGCGTTTTCCCCCTGAAATAGGTCACATAAATGCAGCTATACCGGTATATAACAGAATACCGGTAAGGGTCGTGTACACATTTTACCTTAAATCTTGTTAATAGGAGTCCGTGATGACAAGATCAAGTGATTCATACTGCAAATACAAAATTACTACTCAACATGACAAAGAGTGCATCATAACTTCAGCGTGTAATCATAGCAACTGATAGCAACCAAAGCTATTATGCATTATTTCAGTTACTCATTGTTGTCAGAAAGTGGTAGATTCCCATTAATATGTATTATATAGCACAGAGCCATACATCCAGGTTAAGTACATCAACTTTTATTATTTCTAACATTTCATTATTCGCAGCGTAGCGTACCTCTCTACCCAGTTCCTCATTGCAGTGGGAAGTTCTTGACGACAAAGATTTCAAATTATCACCAGACATATAAAATAAACATTATTACAACAGTGCTTGAATTTCCACAGTAGTCAGACCACACACGCACAAAATAAATGTATTTTCAGAAACAGTATGAACTCGTAGAATAACTGCATCTCTTGAGAGAATATAAACAAAACAGACATCTAAGCGAAAATATATAATGTAACAGTCCTATCTAAGACTTTGAACGTTTCAGTAACTTCCTCATTATTACTGTTTGGTTATACATGAATGAACTTAAAATTTAACAAAGGTTCTTCAGCGTTCCTCGCCCACTCACCGCTGGAGCCTGGAAGAAAACCGGGCTAATCACTATAATCCAACCTCATTTAACAAATACTTTGAAGTGCTTCAGTGAACTTAAACATGCTTGCTACATTTTCGATTGTAGCTAACAAACAAACAAAAAGATTCCAATAACAAGAGAGGAGACGTTTTGAGCACCTCTACTGTGGTAGGTCCTAACCAGCTCATAACAGGACACAGACTTTCTTCTTCTTAGGCTTTGGCTTGGGACACAGAACAGCACGAATTGCCTCATCGAACACGTTTTTCAAGCCTTTCTGCGTGAGGGCGGAGCATTCCAGGTACTTGACGGCACCGATTTCCTTGGCCATGGCAAGCCCCTGGGGGTACGTGATGGGCGAGAGCTTCTTCTCCTTCAGTTTCTCCACGGTTTCCTTGTCCTCTCGCAGATCCAGTTTTGTCCCAACCAGAATGATTGGTGTGTTCACACAATGGTGGCTGACCTCAGGAAACCACTGAAACGACACAATATTCGAACATTTATGCACGGTACCAGGATGGCCAATGCCAAGCTAACGTTCAGGCCAAGTGCGATTGGCCAAGACCAGGCATGGCAGGTATGGATGTCGATGACACAAAGTTAGCCGGAAGACATCAGGGTTGTTAAACTATTACTTTGAAACTATTACTATTACTTTGAATCTTGCCAAAGCCTATTACTATTACTCGCAGTCCTATTACTATTACTATTACCGGTAAGCTCTGGGAAATCTATTACTATTACTATTACTTGCATCCCTATTACTATTACCGGTACTATTACTTTGGGCTTCTTACCAGTATTTCCCTAACCATGCATTGTTTAAAGCACCAATATCAGTAACATCATTGCTGTCAGGTGGCAGTTCAAAATGCTGCACAATACTTTTAGTCCTGGCATGGTGATGTTGTTTCCAGGCAAATTCCAGCCACTGTGAACTGGCCCTGGTCTTGGGCTGGAGCATCTTATGCAGACAAATGCTTAAGAGTGCCATTGTCTTTATATACAGGATGCACATATCATGCATAGAATGGCTTAATTTACAACGGTCTTCTTTCTGATGTGAGCTTTATTGTCTCTGCTCCAATTTCTGTAGAACAGGCTTTAATACTAGATCACTTAGGCTTCTTGTTTTGTTTTGCTGCGGTATCAGTGGTAAACAAATGCTGCCTCTTTCAATTGATATCACAGTGATTGGTCTACACTGGTCTAGGCTAATCCTTTTCAAGGTGGGCTTACTGG
>JAAUYG010073589.1_pt1 | contig 12975 bp, 10 predicted proteins | sample 7278091 | NCBI WGS metagenome assembly JAAUYG01 (sample SAMN14350201, study PRJNA611818) | marine sediment metagenome | isolation source: surface marine sediment (0.6m) | place: French Polynesia: Moorea | collected 2018-08
ACCCATGAAGGAACAGGGTTAGGTCACACACTACTATTAGACACACTATTAGACAATAATAGGACTTTATATGAGAGTCCAAATGTCCCATTCAGTTAGACATTAGGGTGCATTTTGACCCATCATCATATAGGAGCAAAGGTACGCCATACATTACTATGAAACAGTTACATTAATTGTCATGCAAGGAGTCCAACTGCACCACACATATTTGAAGTCAATGTCATATATACTCGTGTATATATTACCTAATTCTTCATCACATGTTAAACTAATATGGCGTTCTGGGTTTTGTTTGTGTATCTAGGAGACCAGAACGTGCACACTGTACCGCACTGCTATTGTGCTGCGGCATTTGTGCCTAACCCTTCAAATACACCTGAATGCAAACCTGTGTTTTAGGAACTAGCCTTGCACTCTATCTGGACGAGTTAGGGGCAAAGTCCCACGCTGTATATAGCACTGAATCAGCAACAGTTTCTGTCTCAGTCGAAAGTGTCCTGAACGATGGGCACTGGGTTCCCCTACGGGCTCTAGTGAGTTTAAATCATCCAGCCTCCAGCAGCAGGCTACGGTGAGACCTTCCCACCTGAGGATTTTCTACATGAGAAAACAAAACCACAAGAGACTGATCTCTGGGTGAGACAGTTTATTCTGACACAACAACCAGGCGCTCTGCCTCGGGAATTTAGAAGTTAACCCTACACCATGGTTTAAGGACTTAAACGTCTGGGAGGCAAATCTTCTAGTGAGATATGACAGTTCAAAAGCCTTAAATTTATTTATTGTTTATTGTTTATTGGTAGTACATAAAAGCATACAAACAAGTTTACACTACAACACACGAAGAATCCGTTATGGCCCTGTATCACTGCTGGATATCTGGAACGAAGTGACTTAGTTACTGTGGAATGATGACCTTACTGACATTTGAAATAAAGCGGCGATAAAGTTAGTTACCAGAAAATTACTGCCACAAAATTACATGTACAGTTACAAAACAATGAAATAAACACAATGACACAACTACGGTAAAACGTAGCTATTTACGGCTCCGCAGGATCAAGGCGTCTTGTAAATGAATTCCAGAATGCTACCAATCCATTTCATAAATAGAACGCTTCATTAACAACACTGTTGCTAAGGCAACGGTGCTGATTAACCAATACCTGGGAACATTTACTATGGCGGGAGGTGCTACACACCAGAACTAAACACCCTAATAACTCAGCTATTGCGAGATCGGTCGATACCAAAACCCACCATACAGGTCGGGCACGGAGCTGTATGATAAAGCCACACAAAATGCAATGTACAGTGAAACTTGTATATAAAGACCACCCTGGGGACCAACAAAATGTGGTCCTTATACACAGGTGGTCTTTATATACAGGTTCAATAACATGGAAAGTATACCACTGGGGACCCGTAAAAAGTGGTCTTTATAAGCATGTGGTCTTTATATACAGGTGGTCTTTAGAGCAGGTTTGACTGTATATACAAGGCCCGGGATACAAGGATACATTGAGAGAGTGCACACAGTAATTTACAGCTGTTGGTATGCTCTAGACGTTCCATACCTTTTACTGCAATTTAACTCTGGAGTAATGATAAAAGTAGGATAACACTGTCTACAGGGAAGGTATTGAGGAGTGTGAGCCTGAGGTTTATTATTGCCACACACAGCCCACCATAAACCACATACCCTCAGTCCGGTCTAGCTGAGCTTGTCTGACCAACAGTTCCCGAGTTAGATTTTCTACCTGGCACTCGGCCTGATGGGTATAAATATCAACGGGTGATTCCAGTGGGTAAGTAGGGAAAAGGTCAAGTCAACAAACTGAGAGAAACCCGGCGCTCCGTTCTCTGATGCCGTGTTGGCAAGCATGCAGCAAGAAGAACATGCAATGCAGTAGGAACACTGTACTTTTCCAGCATAGTTTTCCCAGGTGGGATCATCGCCTCCGAATTCCAAACCCCACCACTGTATGTACAGTGGGGTGTGGCATTTCAAAGGTGAACCCACCTGAGTGAGTGCAAGGCTCTGTAAAAAGAAATCCCACAGGCCCATCTCATTACTCGAGGAAGGGGGACCAGTTTTAAATTTCTTGAAACACTTACAACATCTAGAACAAAACCTGAGATACACTGTCCTTTAGAATCTATAAAAGGGTAGGAATGTAACTTGGTTAGCATGGATATTTTGGACTGCCGTTATGCCCCCACCCTTCGTGTAATTAAGCTCTGGCCTTATTAGTGTGTACCTTATATGTAGATTAGGCGCGAGGTCTGGGTCCAAGGTGAATAGGATGATTGCGCAAAGACAACTACTGGATAATAAAGACTACTACTTGGCACTAAATGGTTCTACACAGATTAAGAGTAAATGGTATATAATTTACTACATATAAAAGACTAGTGGTTATCAAAGTGGAGATTTGCCCGATCATCCTTGTGTAATAATAATGGCTTAACGAAAAGCAAAGAGCCAAGAGTGTAACCCATATCCCATGATGTAGTCTGTGCAGCATTTACATCGGTCTAGCTGTGAGGAGGCATAGTAATATCCAGCACTTAACACAATCCCCAGGACCTTTTTATGCCGTGTGTGTAGTTTGTGTAATGGAAGGGGTTAGACCAATCACAATGCAGCATTGGCCAGTCTGACCAATCATACCTTCCAGTTTGTCGCACTGGTTCTGTAGCGAAATGGCGGCTCGTTCGCCCTCGCTTGCCCGGGTCTCAGCCTAGACACACATGCCAAACAGGGGAGAGAGAGAGACCACACACATGAGCCAGGCAGAGGGGAATATTTGACCACAGAAATCAATCGCTCACAAAATCAACTTGCAATCAACAAAAGGAACAATCATATTAGATGTATTGTGAATTCATGCACAAATCAGCACGGCAATATAGTTAGCGTTCGCCATCACTGGAAAGAAAACCAAAGAATGATAAATTACAAAGCGTGCAGGTGAGAACTGAGGAGGTTTTAGCTAGGGCGCTATGACAGGAAGGATATTTTAACGAGGGATATATCTACAGGTAGAGAGAGCAAGCATTTTGAGAAAGGGCACAGCATAACGGACTTGCAAGCAAACATCACAGGTACGCAGGCAGCGTTGTGTTGGTTCCAACTGGCCCTAAACAAATCTTCAAGCAGGTAAAGAATAACCACAGCAACAGAAATGCGGACGCCAATCATGTCACGACGAATATTCAGGCAATGACGGGGTGTCTCATCGTCGCAGATCGTGGTCCTACCTTCCAACCTATCAACCTCCTTCTGGAGCTTGGACACCGTCCTCTCGGCCTCTGTGGCACGGTTCTCAGCCTAGCGATACGTAACCATAGCAACCTCAATCACATACATCTAGGCAACAACTCCGTAAGGCATTACTTGCATTGCTGATTTATTTGTTACACTTAAAGCCAGATTTGAAAGACTATCAGGCTGGATTCAAAACATAGCAGAGAGCAGAGAGAAACATCATCTCCAGTACAGTACTTGAGGGTTCTAATTGAAAAGCTTTAGGACAAAAGATAAATAGGCAAATCAGCAAATATCAACACCGTGAAGGAATATACATGCCTCAAATGAATTAAAAATACTTTGGAAACTGCTGAAAACAATAAATTTATTATGTGTATAGAGTAAAAGTGATCTATGTACATGGATACTATATATCTGTATATTACTAGTACTCTTAGTAACATCCTTTCAATAAATTGTGATTTTTTAAATTGGCAACTTCTTAAAACTGGTACAATTCAGAAGCTTTCAAGACTGCATGACATGTTACCAGAGACTTACATATAATCTGTGAAAAAGAAGAACTATATGGCTGTTAACAAGACTGACATCTAGGCATATATTACAAGGTGTATAAACAGAATAGTAGATATCAATTCTTGTGTATATGGTAAAGGAATACTACCAGTTCTGGTACTTACATCCTTCAGTCTGGCACTGAGGTCACGGATTGATTCCTCATAGCTATCTTCCCTTTGGGATGCCTGGAATACAGAGTGACAGTGCACAACTTAACCATACGTTATATGAATATCATACATAAAACGAAATGATAAAGTCATGTATCAACCTGGCACATCCAATCTCCGCAAACAAGATATGTGGGGATGAGATATGTATATAAATACATTGTATCTAGATTTGGAGACACGTTCCATAGGCAAAGCGTTACTTAAAATACAAAGGGGTAAGTGAACAAAGTGATATCTTTTATGCATACGGGAAAGGAAATTAAGGTAGCAAGGCTGTGTGAATTAAGACTTTATGTGCCAGGTTGATGCGAATGAAACATTTTAAAACACAAACCATGCATTTTAAAACACAAATCGCATTAGTCAACATGCTGAAACGAATGAACACCGGTTAATACCAACACACTTATGGGACACGCTTGAGGTGTTAGGTGGTGGAACCTTATGTTAACCCGAGCCAGAGTTCTCGAAAATACTTAACTCTTGACTTAAGTCAGATTCTTAAGCCAATCACATTGCTGAGATTGGTGCCTTAAGTCAAAAAATTCTTAAGAAACTTCAAGACCTCCAGCCCAGGTGTTAAATCAATATTTCTAGGACAACCATCGATGTTCGTATTACATTAATGGCCGATAATCTAAATGTCTTCCTCAAGGGCCTTTGCATCAGATGAACTGAGCATGCAAGTGTAGTTTATAACATGGACAACAAATGGCAAATGGCTTTCCTCTCCATACAAACATTTAATGCTACAGATAGCATTTTTTTATTACCACACACAGTGAAAACATGCACAAAACCAAATAGCATTTACTCTGTCAGTCTACATGTGTGCCATCTCTGATTTATTACTTTGCAAAACTGATCAGCCCACCGGCATGGCCAAGTTACTCAACATGTATTACTAATACTTGACAAATTCAAATATCTTCAGATCTACATGTAAGAAGTTTCATTCTTTCAAAGACCGTTCATCTCAGCTGCCAAGGACATTTTAATTATTGCAGCAAACATGGCAAAGGCAAAAGATGTTCCAAGGATCAATAGCAGACATTTTGGCAGATATATAATCATATTGTCATAAGTGTTTACATACATGTTCAAGCGCATGACTTTTACTGTCTTTGGCAGCTGCAAATAATCATGCAAAATTGGCACTACTCTCTACTGCATGACCATCAGTAAACACAGTTGGTAAGGTATTTTTTAGAGGTTGCATGCACATTGAAAGGGCAGAGCAAAGACACGCGAGGCGGGCAGGCCAGAGATAGATCTCTACCTCCTGTTCTGAGATCTCCAGAGATTTCATGTTGTTGCCTACGACCTTCAGCTCCTCCTCCAGCTCCAGGATCTTACTGGATGGGAAAACATAAAGGTCAAGGTCATTTACCGACACCCAATGATTCGGATAAAAACACTGGGGCATGCATACTTTTGCCGATACCGATTGGTTCAGGACATTTGGTTCTGCAGAGAGAAAAGGTATTTAATGTGAGAGTGCCGCCACATCCATCTCTTGGCTTCAGTCATCCCAACTGGTTGCAGAAATCCTGCGTTGGCTGGAAGGAAGTTGTAGTAAATCCACACTGTCACCCTGGTCACTATGACAATGGCTTCCTAGCAACATGTGTCAAATATGAGGGTACATGGTTTGCCAAAGTTTTTTCTCCAAAAGAAACACACTAGTACAAATACATTTACATAATCTCGACACTGGTACAAACTCTATGTACAGCAGTATCTTAAGTTGCCACTAGCAATTTGTGTACCCCAAAATGACACACTGGCAAAGAACTACCATTTAACAGTGACAATGATGACAGTGGCTGCAACACCCAGCATGTAGACGCTTGCTTACCTTCTCTTCACTTATTTCTAATGACTTCATACTGGTGCTCACTACATGAAGTTCCTCCTCCAAGGTCCGGCACTTGCTGCAAACCGCCAGAGGAAGGAGGGAAATGAGGGATCACACAGAGCACATGCGGTTATCTCACACACAGAAACACACACTGCGGACTTTCCTCAAAAGCCATCTCGGTTATACTATCTTTGATGGTTTCAATCTTTCAATCTAGGCTGATATTATCACTTTGCTGTTTTCATAAAATAAAACCTTTGATGACGATGCTACAATATTTTTGCACTGGTCCAATGGTGGCAGTTACTATTAAAGTATAAGATGAAACAGAGTGTAGAATAGAGCTGTGCATGGTACACACAAACTCAAATAATCGCTATATCATGTATATCATATAATATAGAAAGTAGCTTACTGGGTATGGGTATATCCATACAAATCATTTGCGTAACTTATCAATACATACTTAAATATGCATAATCAGATAATGAAGCAAAGGAGTCTACTTAGTAGTAGTCTACTGGTATTTGTGGTGCAGGCAGCGGCACTGTATCAGCACTGCTACATCAACCAGAGTTAACAAATGGTCCTATGGTTCCTAACCATAACTACCGGTACAAGAGTGGATATGGGATGTTTCATTGGAGAGTCTATTTTAAGTTAACTATGTTCACTATATAATATGTAATGAAGAACTAAAGCAAGGTATAGCCACTGGACATCAGGATAGTAGGTGAAAAAGCAAGAAGGCCGCAAGCTTGAACTAAGAAAGAATTTGACAGAATCCCTATAGGGAATATCATGCAATCAGCAGCAGCGGAGGACTTGTTTTGTGAAATTTAAAGAGAACAGAAAACCGAACTGATTAGGGTTGGGTTAATTTTTATCGCTAGTTCATAGATAGCCAGAAGAACTAAGCAAGAAAGGAAAGACAGAATCTAAAGGATTATCTTTCACCAACGTAGGAAAACAGATTACAAAATATATAAATATGTGCTAGCAGAGGATGTTTGTGAATCACTATACCGGTAATAGGGATGAGTTGGAACCAAGAAGTCAGAAATGAGAAATACAGTTATTTACAAAGCAGAAGAAAGAAATGACTGATTCTAAACCAGGTCAGGTCATCCCAAACAAGGTTTGGGAGAAAGTGTAAGCATGGTAAGAGTACAGTAACAGCTCAAGTACAGACTATGTATAACAACTGCCATTATTGGGGTAGGGATAAGTGGACTACAAATGATGATATAGGCAGTGGCATGCACATAGAAAGGCTACAAAAAGCAATACACAACATGTAAATCTCCGGAATATGATAAATCATGATTCAGAATGGAAAGTGAACCATAGAAAATTGTTCTAATCTACCGGTAGTGTTCAGTTCACCAGACAGACTCACGATTCTGCTCTCTCAGCCCTGTCCTCTGCTCGCTCTAATTCACCTTCCACCATCAACAACTTTCTTGCTACCTGTAGTTATCAGGTGAAAACAAATTCCTAGGTTAGCCAGAACACGTTTCAATTACAATATTATCCTTCTTCTCACTGTTGACTCCCCCCCCCCCCCCCAAATAGGTCTTGTGGCATAGTCTCATTCAGCATGTTCAGTATTAGCATGATTAGTGGTCATGATGACCGCCTATTGTGTATCTTTCTTACAACATGAGTTACTTAAATTTCTTTGGCTATCATGGAACTCGGTTTTGGACATGGCTTGTATACCAGGAAACAAAAGAGAAGCTTAGTCAGTGACCAGCAATGGAATTTCATTATTTCTAAGGCTAGTATTTGTATTTTAAGTACTAGCACGTATATTACACTGCCAGACTCAGTTTGAAGTTTCCACCTTATCCCTGACTTAGCCTTCTCTTGTTCCATCATAATTTATACACACTCACACACAGTGTTCATCTGAAATGAAAATAACATCGGAATTTCCAAACAGCATTAGCACAAGCCTATCCAAAGCTGAAAGTTCCTATCAAGCCTAAATCAACCATGATATGACAAATTGACAATCACTCTAAATCATCAATGGAATGGAGCCGTGGGCATGAAAGGAGGGGAGATTATGCCACAATACCGGTGCTCGGGCTATGTACAGGTGCACACTGCGGATTGGAGCAAAGGCGATTGGTGGAACTACTAGTATGTGTATACGATACAACTCACCAAATCTGAGCTTTGAAACATGTAATGCTGCACACTGAGTCATCATGACCACAGCCGAAATCCGTGTATTACACTTTGCCACATTCTCTGTGCACCTGTACAGGGTCCTGTGAGCATTCAATGCAATACATACAGATATACTGTACAATCTACTTAATACTTACGCCTCGGCAGCTTCCAAACGAGCTTCCGCTCTCTCCAGATCTACCTCAGTGATCGCCAGCTTACGGGCAGCCTAGCTCGGCGGAAATTCAAAAGACGCGTGGGAAAAGGACAGGAAGAAGGAGGGAGAAGAGAAAGAAGGAGAGGAGAAAAGAAAAGTAAAGACACATAAATATGGGTTAAAGTATGATCGACAGGAATCCAAATTAAATTTCCAAGTCCAATTAAAACAGATTGAAAAAAGTTTCTTTGCCAATAATGTAGCGCAAAATAAAGTACTGTAAACGCTTGGAAATATTTCAAATGGAAACTTTTTACAAGTATCCCTTTAAGCACATACATTGGGTACAATGCAAATTTTACATTTGTGTTCTTTTATATGTAATAACACCACAGGACATTTACTTACATGATGTATGGGGAAGGTGTTAAAAAGCAATCAGGGAAACAGAACCCGAGCAGTTCAGACAAAACAGAACACTGTAGTGGAGATGTCATGCAAAGTTTTGACAGGAGTAAGAACTGTGTTTATGTTGTGTGGGCTATGTATTCATGTCCCTACAGTAGAGAAGTTTGCCCCAGGGCTCTTTGCTGCAGAAGCTGTGGCATACCTTCCTAACCAGTCATGCTGCAGCTAAGATTCAGTTCGCAATATCAGAGAAACTGGAGATAACCCAGACAGACCGTTTGGTAAGCAGTTGTCTGGTTACAACCGTTTGATGGTATTTACTCGGCCAGGAAGGCCCAGATAACACTGTAAGCATTCACTATACATTTTCAGTTATCTAGCAAGACAAGCAAACGGCCTAGCATTTGTTTCTGCTGCCTGAATGTATACATATACATATTGCTGGTCATGTAGGACTGATAGGGTTACTCTGCCCAACTATTCGCTGTGGAAACTGCACAAACGGATATTAATACATGATGTACTGAGTGTAACACAATATTGCCAGGACACTTAATGCCCGACATAGGCTACAGTAAGTTCAGGCAATAACATCTACATGGCAATATGTATTGGCATTTAGGATAGCCCAAACAGCATTGACATATTAATATGGCTACAATATTCCACCTGTTATTGCTTTGAAGAATGACCAAATGCGTTTACAGGCCAAGCGGAAACTGCATTCCCCTTTACATGGGTTAGCATGGTAAAACTGAAACACTGCTAGTGACAGCTTTGTGTGTTCAATACAATTTACATTCCCAAAGAAACCTGCATGTGCGCAGGCTGTTGCTGCCCATGTGTTACATGCACAAACTAATTCCATTTGCTCAAGTAATTCTGCTTCCGGAAGAACTTAGCTATGCGCAAACATATTCGCCGCAGCTAGGGGAAGTTTAACCAGTGTAACCATAGCTACAAGAAGTCAAAGTTCTCACAAAGTACCACTTAGCCCCTCCCACTGCCTTGCTGTTTCCGGAAGTACCCATAAAGCTTTAGATGTGTTGGAGAAAATGTAATTTTATCATGTTTCATGTCTAGATGATCAAATCAATAAATCAAAGGAATTGTTTTTTCACAGCCCGCCATGCCAAATGTTAGTCTTATAGTTGCACGGACGTCAATAATAAGTTACAGATAGCCAGCTAGAACTGCGACTATAGAATAATTTATACCGGTAGTGTGCATTTAAACTTTGCTATGTAAACAGCAACCCCGAAAAGCATTACTGTACATGTATCTTCATGACTCCCCAATGTTTATTCACTACATTAAGTACCAGTACATGTTTGTACATCATGAAATACCTGAATGCTGATTTGTGGCTGGCTAGGCCAAGTGGAGTTCAGACAAGTGTCAGTGCCAAGTCATGACCTCCTCGGCTTTCTGACCCAATCACTGCTAGGTTTTAGAAGGTATAGGTGGGCTGCCCACCCATACCAAGACAGAGCAGGAAGAACAGGCATACTTTTCTGCAGCCTGTTTCTGTATAGTCTGATTCATTTGGTTACATTCATTCTGCCTGGAGAGTGTAGTTCTCAGAAAGCCAGTTACTGCTTCCCTCAAGTGCTAACACTCAACACTGCCTGGCCTGCACCAAGGCAGAATTACTGCTAAGGACAGGCTTCTTTATAATTCTTTGTTATTGAATACAGAAATATGCTGTGAAATGAATGTGAAGGAAAGTGGTCCTATAAACTGTATGCAAATGCAGCAAAACTGGACAAAGAATTCCTTATAGTACTCGAGTGACTACTAGTATGTATGGCTTCAGTGTTCCACATCGCCAATGAAATTCAACAAACATGCACAGAAACAAATCACACTGGAAATGGTGCATGAAATAAAGCAAATGAAAACAAAGTCTCTTTGTAACAGGAAAGCAACCAAAACTGGGAGAAAATACGGATTACTGACCGAAAAACAATAAAGGAAAAGTAGCAAAGGCAGGAGAATTCAGGGTAAAAACAAACATGGTAAAATATTAGGCGGCATGTCTTCAAGGAACTATGTACAGAACAGTAACACAGCCGAGCACGTCATTACTGCAACACAATAAAGTCATCATGTAGAGGTTAGAACACAATAGACTGATATTGTGAGATAATATAGTGATGCAACCCAAAGCCAAGTAGGTTAATACATGGTTTCCTTTAACAGGGACACAACTTTTATTGTGGTTTCTATTTTTTCAGTATGACTTTCAACACAAATGTGTCAACAACAGCTATCACGGGAATAACATCTCCACCTCTGCTATGTTGTTGGGTGTAAAACTTCTGTTCATATGATTTGCTAGGATTTGGAATTGGATATGGAACTTCTTTTTCTCCACTGTGACAAACTGATCAGCTTTGGGCAGCATGAAACAGCTATAAGAACAAGAACATGCAAACTACTGTGTTAGATCAAGTTCCCTGTTTTCGCATTCAATAAATTCAAACACTCATATCGGCAAACGGGGGTCTTGAAACGAGTGAGGGCTGCATTTGCATGAGCAGATGAGCACCGCGTGGTTCCTCAAGCTGCTCTGACTGGGACATTGAAACGCTATAGGCCATGCAGTCACCTCTTCATAATTGCGGTCTGCCTCCTCCCCAAGTAAAATGGTCTCCTCGAGCTCTGTCTCCAGCTGCCTAATGCGCTCTTCATCATTAATTCCACGGTTCTCCAGAACTTTTCGCCCTCTGTGATAAATTATGGCGAGAACGGTATCAATGATTGTGGAGATCATCATGGGTAAGATCTGAACATTGTAGCCTGAAACTGTCAAAACTGAAGATGGACCAGTGGAGGTTAGGGCGTGACGATACCTGTTGCTTTCCTTGCCTCCCCCCTCTCACAATGCGACTAAAGGTACCGACAGAAGCGAGGGACGCCATGGATAGTGAGACATTTGTTTGCTCGGAGACTCTTTGTATCGGTAGAAGACAGAACGCAATTTATGATCAGCTGCTGCCTTTATTTTAGTTTGGAGGCTGAAAGGGGGACACAGAGGGTGTTGAACCATGCAGCCCTCGCTCGTCTGCACGAACAAGGAACAAAATCAAACACCCAACCCATGCAAATCACCTCATCATATTTGCGGTCAGCGTCTTCTGCAATAAACTTGGCCTCTTTTAGCTGAGCTTCCAAGAACTCTATCCTCTCGTCATCCGCAAGGCTGCGGCTTTCTAGTGCCTTACGGTTTCTGGGAGAATAAAATAAAGATGATTTCGTTTTAAAATGCTGTCAAGGACTTCACTGGTCTTCCTTGGGGACTTCAAAGATTATGTCCAGTGCCTTTTCCATAATATTAAGATGTCTTTTTAATAAGCTTTGTCTTCCAAATTTCGCAAGCTGGTTGTGCAATTCAGCTCCTACAAAGTCTCACGACCCGGGGCGTCCCTAGTGACTTACCAGGGGGATTGCAAGCCACATGGGTTACATTCAATGAACTTGTTAACAGCATCTAGAGCGAAATACCTACAGACACCCACTGGAAAAAGCACAGAACCCACCCTCCTGTGCCACAGACTATTGAAGCACAGAAGGTTCAGCACAGCTATTCGTTTGACCTCCAGCTCCGGTGCGACTGAAAGCAGAGTACAGGCTGGAAAAAATCTGGATATTAGGGTCCTTTGAACACCCCGCCATGCTTCCTGTAGTACAGGTCATCTCCAGAACCTGAAATGTAAATGCAAAGAAGTGGGTCAACGAAAGTATACATTCTGCAGAGGTACTTGATGAAGCATCAAGCTGAGACCAAAGGACAGAATCACATGCAGCATTCTAATCCTTTCAAATGGTACCAAGAATTTTGCCATCATGTTAGTTGAACAAGCGTAACACATACCTCCTCATATTTTTTCTCGGACTCACTTGCCCCTTCGGTTGCTTGTTTGAGCATATCTTCTAACTGAGTAACTTTTTCCTCATCAACCAATCCCCGTTTTTCTAGAGCTCGCCTTCCTCTGTAGTTGCCAAACGAAAGATAAAATTCTTCGGGAATCAGTGGACACAAAGCAAACCGTTTGCTGCTCTTGGCCTGCTCAGGGATCCATTCAAAGGTGGCCAGTGATTGGGTTAATACAACTTACTGTTCACGAGTAACAAATGCAAATTTGTCATTTTAGCTTTGAGTCATCCAAATCAAAACCTCTGCGATAATAGTGCTCACTTTCTCAGAATGGACCCCTGCCTGCAGAATAGAGCAATCATGCAAGTGTATTGTCACCCTGGGAGGAAGGTCCAGTAGGCCTGCAACCCTTCCTTCCAGTGTTGCTGTACCAACACTACCCAAGACTCAGGATGATAAGCTTGAGTCTGGAGGGCGAGATTG
>JAAUYG010127097.1_pt1 | contig 12971 bp, 7 predicted proteins | sample 7278091 | NCBI WGS metagenome assembly JAAUYG01 (sample SAMN14350201, study PRJNA611818) | marine sediment metagenome | isolation source: surface marine sediment (0.6m) | place: French Polynesia: Moorea | collected 2018-08
CATTACCCCGTTGTGCGGGTTCGAAACCCGCCCAACGGGGGAATGTGTTCCTCTGCCCTCTGCCCGGCGCTCTAACCATTCGGCCACCAGACAGGGTCTTTGGCTGACCGACAAGTGGTCTTATTTCTGATGAGGTCTTAATCATGTTCATTCTGTAGTTGTCTTAATTCTGGGGTGGTACTTAATAGTGAGATCTTAATTCTGCGCTTGTCTCAATTCTGGAATAGCCTTATTTCTGGTAAGATCCTTATTCTGACGTAGTCTTAATTCTGGGGTGGTCTTAATTCTGGAATGGTCTTAATTCTGGGATGGTCTTAATTCTGATGTGGTCTCAATTCTGAGGTGGTCTTAAGGTGAACTTAAACTATATACTACTGAACCTTTACTTTAAGACCACCTGCCATATACATATATAGGATCACATCTGACTGGTCCCATGGGTGGTCTTAATATTGATGGACCACAGTAAGACAAGTCCAAAACATCAGTTTACCCTGCATGCTCTGTGGACACTGACTGTCATCCACATATCACTAAATGTAGTTACACAGACTACAACCTTTCAGTCTGTAGACAAATGTAAGCTGAAGTGAATGTATGTTTCTGTTTGTTTTCTTTTTTCCTTTTTCTTTCCCCCTTTTTTTTCACAAAGCAATTTTATGCAATTAGAAATATTCTTTCTTACCACCAGGCCCCACAAATTAGCCAGTAACAAGAATGTAGCTTATAGTTCGCTAAATAAGGCCCGACGTTACGGGTCGAAAGCTCCGAACTTTCGAATACTTTGCTCTTGTGTGAACGTTTAATAAATTCTATCATATAATAAAGTAATATAAAAATCGTTCATTGATAGTTGCCGGTCACGACCAGTTTATGCATGCCACTGGAACTGTTCACAAATCTGTTCTTATAGCTACATCTTTCTTTGTGACTAGTCCATGTAGTCCTTGCTTAACCGTTTACGAATACGGAGCCATATGTGTGAGAAAGTGAATTTTGTCTTCTGTCAGCAATAATAATCCAACTTAAAATCATGTACTAGATAATAACATCCTCCCATCTTAAACATCAGATTCTTTGTTTACACACAGTAGGGGATCGAACCACTAACCCCACGATCCAAGTAAACTCCATATTCATGATATATGGAGGATAGCATGTTTGTCAGGGCCTTCAGTGTAGAACTTACACCGTTGGGGCTTTGTCCCAAAAACATTTTAACATTTTTTCAAACGGTGAAATGGTATTGATTTAGTTAACGCAGAGACATATGATCATGATGATCCTAATACATGTACCGGTAATATGAATTTCATTTTCAAGTCTTACTGCAGTCAAGTTTCAAGAGCTCATCGAGTGCTAGAACTGGTGGTATGTATGTGAGATTATTACCACAGTCTGCAGAGATGATTTCACTCTGACAAGGTATGACTCAGATCCTCGCTTGGGGTGAACTTTTTTTTGTACCTTCCAGAAATAGAAGATGGTCTTCTGTGCACTCTTTTAAGGCCGCTTCTGAAAACGGAAGTCTTCTAAATCTTCCAGCTGAAAGACAGAAGACTTAGAAGACTCGGTAGGTGGCAAAGTGATCGGTGGTATTTTACACGTGCCTGAGCGGCAGCAATATTTGTTCAATTTAGCGACGATTTGGCTGGTCCCCTGCTCACCGATTCAAAGAAGCTGAGCAAAAGTCGGAGCCAGTATTCAGTAACAGTTTTGGCTTCCGCACACTTTATTTGGAACGCTCAGAATGGCTTTTCTGATGTCAATCTTCTACTTCTAGAAGCTGCAAAAAAGTTCACCCTTGGTCTCATTACTGCTCAGACAGTATTCAGGGTCCACTGAACACAACTATGTGAGTTAAGTTTCATGATCAGTGTTCAGAGACAGTCATATGTCAACAACTACACCAGAACTATGACCTAGATATTGAGCAATAACTACTTACAGAAGAAAAGACCATCAGTCACTACGTGTTTCAATTGTCACTTTGATTTCATGTGCCTCACATAATCTACCAGGATACATGCTTGGATATTTTGGATAATGAATTGGTAATAGCTTCAGCAGAAGGTGAAATGGAAACATATGCTGCATTTGGATATTCAATAATTTTAGGATATGGCACAATTGGCCGGCTGGCTTATGGGAGTTACAGTCACTGAGGATGTTTGTGCCAGATTTGTGGGAAAAGACTGGAAGCCGGGGCTTTCACACCAGCCATTCAATGTGAGATATGCACTGCGCCAGAAAAAAACAGGGACAGATGAACAACTACGCAGAACCAGCCACCGATCATGTAACATGCCAAGGGTATGTTTAACAATTGGTTCGCATATTTCCTAAAATTTGAATGATCGGCTGGGGTTTAATGTGTATGTGTTGGCACGTATGGTTGCAAATTGTTTGTTTGGTAAATTCAGGTATCCACTCCTATAAGAGAGCACTGGGGGCAAAGGACCAGAAATTTGCATCAAACTACTCAGTCATGTTGGCCCTTCTAGGAGTGGGTGCATGCAGTTTTCAACAACTGCATCTTCTCTAATCTCTGTTGTTCAGAACATTAACTGTCCAAATATAGAATTATTATCTTGCCAATTTTATTTGTTGTTTTATTTTGCAGTATGGCACCCAAACCAAGACATATTCGAGAGTCATCCAGAATATTTTGAGTTGCTTTCTGAATCGAGCGAGATGCTATGAAGCAACTGCAATGAAGCGAGAGGTTCTTAGCAGATAGCGAGTACAATATTGTACTCCATCTGTTCTCAAGCAACTCATTCCCTGGTGAAGGAAATCAGATATCCCCCATATGGTATGTATTTTCACAGAGCTTTAGTAGCAAGGAGAGGTCTATGACGGTAATAATATTCCATCGTGTAGTCGTCATCTTCTCTGTCACTTGCTGGTTTCTGTGACCTTCCTGGTTTCTGTGACCTTCCTGGTTTCTGTGACCTTCCTGGTTCCTGTGACCTACCTGGTTCCTGTGACCTTGCTGTTTCCCTGCTGTCACTTAACGAAAACTTCTTTTCAGGGTATCACCCCAATACTGCTGCCTCTGCTTGCAACATCGTGGATGTAACAATTAGCATGTCAGCCTGATATTCTATTGCAATGAGTTGTTTTCTTATTGGATATGGCACAAAGTCTTGGGTTTGAATCCCAGCCATGCCACATTTGAATAAAACAAAACTATCATCATGGAGCATGGAGGACAGTTGGCCGACTGGTTAAGGCACTGGACACTCAACCACGAGATCATGGGTTTTATACCCCCGCCATACACTTAGCCTTCGGTGCCTAGAGTCCCTGGGCAAGATTTGTACCTGAAATGTGCTCTGGTTCACTCTGTGATAAAATGAGAACCTGACAACACACAGAGAAACCTATTTACATTGATCACCCGTGGTGCCTGTGGGTGCATGCTCTGTAGAGGAGTTAAGAAACTATTGGTGCGTAGAGGTGTGGCGGAGGTAATAATATGTAAACCACTCTGAGGTCGTTCGAGGATAAATGCTATATAAGAACTGCATAGTATTGTATTACTTATGATCCTGAAGCCATACCTACCTCCCTCCCGGTCTCCATCTGTTTGTTCTGTAGAGCTGTGATGGTCTGTATATGTCTCACTCCCTCCGTCTCCTTGACACCCAGACTCTGACTCAGCTCCGTAATCTCCGTCTGCAGACTCACAATCTTGTCGTCCTTCGACCGCAACTGGGGGAAACAATAATCAATGAATCACACAGCACGGTTTAATTCCACCCCAGCAAACCTTTCTGCTAAATTATTTTTCCTGATTTAGAGTCTACTAATGCAAGAACAACTGTCACGTACGACAAAACACATACTGTACTGAAAGCCAAGACTTGAAATAACAAAAAAGATAAAGACTGATTTTTACTAAATTAATAAGCCGTATCCTCATACATTTTAACTAAACAGCTGCTAACTATTGCAAGCAATTTGCATCTTTATAATTTCATATCGCTGAAACTAAACAATCACATTTGCAGCAGTATTTTACAAAGTATTAAGAAGAGTGGACATATTTTCAGACCTCGTCTCGTAGGTCTCGGACACGGTCCTCTGTGGCCTGTAATGTGGCCTGGAGGCTGCGTAACGCGTGGTCTCTGTCAGACACGGCGGTGTTCGCGGCCTCAGACTCCTTCAGGCTAGTGTTGAGGGATCCTTGAGTGGAGGAGAGAACTCGAGCTGTCTGCCGCGCCTGACGGATGATAAACACATCAGCTATAGTAGTCTACGTACACAAGTAATGCAGGATAAATACACTCCTCCGGCAACCCTTTTTCAAAAATTTCATGTAAATAAATAATTTAATCCAAGTTAAAATTTAATATAATAAATTAACAAATGAAAGAATTTAAACAAAATATGTCTGACGTTTTAAAATGACAGTTCTGTAAAATGTTGCAGTACAAAAGCAATATTTTCCACATCAAAAATTATACTCGTACAAATTTAAATGGGTAATTTCTGGTAAATTTAATAGTTTTCAACCACCAGAGACAAACAAGGTCTGGGCCATTGACAGCCTTTTTTATACATTTCACTACACAGCCGCCATGGTCTTATCCTTTTTGAGATCCATTTTTTTTTAACATTTCATTATACTATGACATCTACAGGATATGTATAGAGCAAAAAACATGAAAATCCTTGCCATTCCAAACTTTGTAGCATTTTTTACCTTGTACAAATGATGTAAACACAGCATATGCAACACACTGCTTTGGACAGTTGGAAACCAAAAATAGAAACTTTTGATATTAAATCACAGAATGGTGGGCATACATATCAATTTTACAAAAATTAAGAATCTTCTGTTTTAACACAGTATAACGGTAGTTCCAATAGCAGGAGACAACTTACTGTGTTCACAGCGATCTTCTGCTCCTCCTTCAAGCTGTGAAGCTCCGCCCTCAACCTGTCAATCATCTCATCCCTCTTACTGACCTGGTGCTGCAGATCTCTCACATGACCCTGTAAGGCTTGGCGGGGGGCGGGGCTAAAATCAAATCAAGCAATATAAGTCTTCTTGACAGTGAATGTTTCTGGACTATTATTGTTTTCATAATATGACAACAGAAATACTACTTGCAGAGTAAAGAGGTTGACAAGATAATCTTCTGATTCCACAGAATATTTTGGATAATCCTATCAAGCAATCACCCTGTGAGCAGCATTTCCCTCTCTTCTCACATAAAGACTGTTACCAGAACTGTTATAGACTAACCCAATCATACAGCACTATATCATTTACTAACACTGTAAACCTTTTACCACACTACATTGTAGCCTGTATAACCATCCAGAGTACTGTGGTACAAAGAATATTATAGGAAACTATAAAAGAATTATTCAAATGAAAAGTATTCTGTGATTTTCACAAGGACATCAAAATCTCAAATATTGTTCCAGCCAAACATAAACAAATGAAGTCACATAGACACACTACATTGTAGTAAGTTGAGCTAAAAATGTCAACTTATATTCCAGCCAACCAGAGTGGATTTTTAGAGATTTCTTGTTAATAATAACTGTGTGGTAACACCCCATACCTTCCTTTTGTGGAATCTGTGCGTCCGAAAACTTGGTCATATTCAATAGCTCGAAAACTGACATTTCCAATCTGGAAACCAAGGCAAACACGAAATCATGAGACTTATTACATTATGTAGATATAAATGTATATACATTGTATATCAATGAACAACAATCCATGGAAATTGATTGGTTTGCCATGTTTATTCATGTTGTTCAAGGTCAACTTTTGTAGCCACATGTACAGAATACTGAATACAATGTACAGTCAATGCTCATGCACTAATACATGAGCGATGAGTACACTTGTACTTATATCCCAGTACATCCTGAGTACAATTGTACTTACATCCCAATTTTTCCTGAGTACACCTGTACTTACATCCCAGTTATTCCTGAGGACACCTGTACAGTGGTCCCTGCATTTTAAGACCACCTTTTCAGCCAGAAGAATATGGTCTTAAATTGAAGGTGGTCTTAAAATGGAGGGTTATTTATATTGAAAATATAACATTTGTGTTGCTGGATGGCCAGTCTTTAAATAGAGGGAATTGTTAATTGTAAATTGAGGGGTCTTAAATCGCAGGGACCACTGTACATGTACTTACATTCCAAGTATTCCTGAGTATAGCTGTACTTTACAATGTAACATCCCAGTTATTCCTGAGTACACCTGTACTTACATCCCAGTTCCCTGACTCCCTAGCTCCAGCAATGACGTCCACCAGGACATTAATATCGTGACGGTACCCATTAAGGTCCTCTCTCTGTACACCGCTCTGGTACTGGAGGTCCTCGTATCGCTCCCGCAACTCCTGGATAATGATCACACACAGCTTTACAGCTTAACACAGAAGGCCTCTTCTACTAAGGTCAGCCACCCTATTCATGCTATTTGCCAGGAAATTGTGGCAATATAAAGATAGCTTACACAAGAAGATTTCTATGTTCACTACAGTTATTTCTAGTGATAAGGCCAGTTAATTTGCCAAGAAAAATTATGGCCAAACTAGAGAGGTAGTCCTTGATGAAAACCAGTGAGATCGCTATGCACTGCTGGTACTAAACGCAACTTAAGATTTTTGGCCATGTTACATGATGGTGTGGTCGACATCGGCAGTATAACATGTGTATAATAATATTCACTCATCGGGGGCTTGTACAACACAAGACCAGCTAACATGGTTAAACCGTACCTAGTCATAAGTAAAAGATTGTAGAATTATACAGGCAACCATGGTAACTGTAAAACATTATGCTTTGGTAACCACAACTCCAAAATTCATCAGGCTAATCAGTGGGAAACACTGCATGCTGATGCACTGCACAGTCAACAGCTATAAACAGTAGTAGTGGCACACCAGTCACCCTCTAAGCATGATAATAGAGGGCTACCAAATAATTCTGTCCCTATCAAGCTATACCTATATCCTGTTCACTTGCTCATACACATAGAGACCATGTTCTGAATAGTCCGCGCTATTCTGCTAGCGTAATGTTTAGCATGTTTAAGGTGTGCTTGGAGTACCGTATTTGTACAGGAGGATGAGATTTCAACCAAGCCAAACTAAAGACATTATTAAAATCTGGCATCCTCAGTCGGCTCGACATAGATTGACTATAGATAATGATAGATGATGCCTGAATTACTCATTTTCCCATTTTGCTACCAAAACTGAAACTTAGTGGCCTTTCGACAACCAGATGACTGGCCTTTCAACAAAATGTAGTTTCTCAAATCTTGTAAACATGTCCAAGACAAAGTTTACTGTATGTTAACCACGTTAAAGAGTTGATGAATGTATCATGTGTATGTAAAAAATGTTACTGGACTTCCAGATTCATATTAGGGAAAAAGGTGTTCTTATACCTCCGAAAGATGAAAATTGAAATATCGTTACATCAGTTGAAGTGATCAAAACCTCTAGGAAGTGGTCGATACGTCTATGTTAACATAGTTAAGAATTGTGTGTCTGATTGTTGATCCCTAGTACAGTAGTCCCTCTTTTAAAGGACACTCTCCAGAGAGGACACTCCTCTAGAAAGGACACAATTACTTACAAGCAAAGTAGACTAAATGCATGTGATGCTACCACTGGCTCTCACCAAAGGACATTTCTTTAATAAGGACACAATTCTTTGACAGAAGGGGAGTCCCTATGAGAGGGGGATTACAGTATTCCCTTACCTTGAGGTTGGCCTGTAGCTGGTTCCTCTCCAGTGTAACTGTACGGAGTTCTCTCTCACAGTCCTGGCATTTCTTCATGTAATCCTACAGAAAGACAGACAGCAGGTGATCAGTGATAGTTCACTAATGTCTCACAAACTAACCACCTGTCCTTACATTTAAAAATACATGTTACATAACCATGATAACAGTGCTGTATAAGCAAAAGAATCGGTGATTGTGATGCCAGGTGTAGAGTCTGTAGACCATGCTGATACATGTACATGATGTAAGAACTGACAGTTCTGGAAAATAATTTGACACAATTGTCGTTTGACTTACCAGCACCGGGGGCCAGTTATTAATTTTATCTACTAAGACATTGGGGCTTCATATAACTGATGCCAGCAGTCAGAAATAAAGGTACCGGTACAGTACGGAATTACTGGTAAATATTACACACAGCTGTAATCTGTCAGATTACACTGATTATAACATATGTTACATGTGCTATGTAATACGTATGTCTTCTAAACAGAATCAATTCAACTGTAAAATTAACATGATAAAGAACTATCCTGGGCTAGCGCTAGGAAAATTCTATTAAGTTTTCCCCCAGCCATTGTGGCTAGAGAATATATTATTCTTTTTAGCCAAAAAGAGTTTGTTAAGCCACAAAATATGTTTGTAAACGGCATCAACACTATTAAATTTGGATCCAAAAAAAAAACAAGATACATATTAATTTGATTAAGTTCCTGTTAACTAGAGCGAAGTAAGACAGCCAGCATCTGATAATATATATATAGCAAAGATTCACACAAGTTACATACAATTTTTGCAGTAAAAAGTTACGGCTTTAGCCACTGTGGCTAAAAGCAAGCCAATTCTTTTAGCCACAATCACATATTAGTACCAATTCTTTTAGCGTTTGGCTATGTGGCTAATAGGTAGCGCCAGCCCAGCCACAGTAGTTGTTCTTTGTGTCAGTTGTTAAAGATTTGCAAATTATGCAATTACATTCAACATGAAAACATTACCAGTATACAATGATACTGCATATACAGTGGTCCCTCTATTTTACAATCCCTTAGTTTAAGACCACCTCGATTATAACACCGCATAAGCTGTTCCCAAAGTGCACTGCATTGAATCTTTATTTTAAGACCACCTGGAATATTATATAATTTAAAGGCCTCATTTTCATGGTCCCATGGGTGGTCTTACAATAAAGGAATTTTTTTTCAGGCATTTCTCATGTTTCTTTCAGGTAGAGAGAGACCCCTGCTGGTTGGTACAGCCCACAGGCTCTCTCGGAGGGTGTATTGGGTGGCTTTTCTTTTAATATTGATAGATAGATAGTTTATTTTGGAACAAACGTAAAATTTCACAATTCAATACAATTATATTTATATATGTCTGTTCCTGGTTAACAATAAGCTATTTAAGGCTGTTACATTGTAAACAATGCATTGTTGGTAGATGATGTTGATAGAATTTTAAAATAAAGCATATATCAATTGTACTGGTATACAGTGTACGTACAATATATTAGAATATGTAAATGTATTTTCTAATGCATGTAATATGTGTAATTTTGTGTGTGTAACTCTAACTAGAAGATACTACTTAATTATATTTTGTACTTAGACGAAGAGTGTTTACAAATATAAACATCGACTTAAACACTTTAACCCTCATGTCATTGATCTACATTAGACACTCACAGGCAACAGTGTTTGCCACATTTACCATGTTTACAAAGTACCAAAATGTGTACAAAGTGCATGATGTTCAACTAATTACAAACTAAAAGCATCAGGCCCTACCACAGCCTTGTCTGTTGCAGACTGGTGACGATGACAGTCGGTTGCAGACACTGTATCAGACACCAACTCCTCGGAACCTTTTCCTTTAGCTTCAATAACACTTTGCATGTTTGAGGAACCAGCAGCATGATGAATATCTCGGCCAATCTGTTCTCCTGGCTTCTGTGACCCAGACGATGTCAGCGGATATTTCCATTTCACTTTCCTTCGCTCTGAACAAGGAGAGCCGCGAGTCCTCTTTCCAGATCCGCTTGCTGTCGTCTCCGGACTGCCACGGTGACGGTTATCACCAGCCGTGGTTGCAGTGTCACGTGTCACCGGGTTCTTCCAGTTAATTTTGGGGTTGACAGATACACATGACATGGAATAATTTTCTGTAGGTTGACCATGTTGACCACCAGATTCCGTCTGAACTTTCTGACAGGAATTTCTTGGTCCAGACAGAGTTGCTACAGGAATTAGGCTTTTTTTGCTTTCCGAAGAATTCAGTCTGTGCAGATTACATGGGTTAATGGCTTTAATATTCCCGTCTGTCCTCTCTGGATGCTTTCCTGAAGTTTTATATCCAGAAGATCCAGATGAAAATGATCCACTTGATGATGATGATCTGTACATGCCATATGGTAATCTGGATACTGATTCTGGAGAACTAGCGGTATGACTTGTTTGAACATGTTGAACTGGTAGTTGTTGTGTCACAGGTTGTTCCTGATCCCGCCCTTTGCCATCACTGACAGCTCTTCCCGTCGGTTGTCCAGAATAGGCGACATCTTTCAGACTGACAAGATAACCAGGCGATCCAGAGGACCTATTGTAACGCCTTTTTTAGATTCTATGTCAGACATGCTGACACAAGGATTATAATTCTTCTGTTGCTTCTATAGCATGCACACAAAAACTATGAAAACCACCGTAATCCAAACGCTGCTAACTTGGCTGGTCTGCTTATGGTATTTCTGGATAAGTTGGGCTCTGTTTATCATGTTTATATACATCCTGAATCCTGTCACTAACATATGCATGATATGCGCATGTACGTCCTGGATAAATCAGCTGATCATCAAGGCCCATGACCACGGCAAATTATGAAAATTGAGCAGATTACTAATAGGCTTGCTGTCAATGCATTAATCCTTCAGGCAGCATGGGCAGTGTGCGGCCTACAAGGATTAATAAGATTGCATGTAGCAGCAAGTGTTATCAACGGATCCAGAATGGACATGTTGATCAAAGTTTCACAAATTTATCCATGTTATCAGAATCAAATGCCTTCTATCCCTACATGTATGTATAGATAGTGGCGAGTAACTCAAATATAATAACTTTGAAATATTACAGTCTGTAATAATGTAATATGCATGATATGCCTGTTCCCTTCTTGACGCCACCTGTTCACTGTACTAATTTGCGCAGAACATGTAGAACATCCCACATATGTGCCTGGTGTGTATAAAAACACACATGCATCCAGATCAATGTGGTGGGGCGAAGCCAAGCCTGACTGTATCCTGGTATCACTAGCTTGAAATGAGGATCTATTTCAATTTCATCAGTGATCATATGAACTGTAGTGGTACATGAGCATGTACAAAAAACTTCTTTTCCCTCCGTAAGGCATAGCAAGCTGAAACAGATAAATCTCTGAGCTATCTGAACACATTCTGAAGCTAGAGGGCCACCATCCAAATCCTACCTCAATGCTGGATTACTCATTGGTCCAATCAAAGACTGGCTGTTTATGGGGGCTAAGCTCTATTGTAAACAGACAGAAGAAAAAACTTGGATTTGAAAAGTCAGAAATAATAATTCATCCATGTAGCATGGGCCACTATATGGATGTGTTAAGTGTACTGATGGGTTAGGGTGACAATTGATCAATAAGGCTGGCGAAGTGACTGAATGATGGCCACTTAGACAACGTTGACAGCGGTTTTGAAGACTTTGCTGGTCAAACAGAGAAGACAAATAGCACTATGCAGAGGCAGTGAACCGGACAATTCCTATCCAATGCGTGGTGCTAAAGTGCCGGTCACAATCCATGCTAAGTGTTCAATGATCCATGGAGAGGTCGAAGGTCACCCTGTACCATTAACAAGTCAACCATGCCAAAAAGTCCACATGGTCTTTAATGATAATCTTGACAAAACTGCAATCATGGAAATATTTTTGCATACTGAAAGTTTGTTAGAATGGTGTTGCAAATGTGTTAGTGGTCCTTATAATATAATACATGTAATGTAATACATGCAATACAGGGATAGAAAATGAGTACCGGACTACATGGACTAGTGGATCCAACAAGTTGGTTCAACTTGGTTGATCTTTCATGTAAGAAGATCGCAAAACTTAGTTTTTATTTAGCTGAAGAAGGCGGCTAGGGCGTAATTGAAGCCTGGACATTTCACATGTTTCAGTTAAAGAAAAATATCTAATGCCATATATAGCACACAATAAGCCAGCGCCTCTACTCCTTCTGCCACTGAGGCTGCTGGAATCACAGGCCATTTGGTCCATATTTCAGCTCTATGGTCGCTATCCTTCAATGCAATAAAAGGCAAGGTTCGTGCTTCCTACAGGCTAGTAACATGAGTAATACTCATACACCTTATAGTGGCAAATTCTACATGAAGGAATTACCAACATGTATAAGTGCGTGGAAGCAGTGGGTGTTATGCAACCGATAAGCATGGTGAAACAGCAGGCCAGGTAGTTGTCAAGGTGATCGATGCATTTAATATGCTTAAGTGCATATCTAGACTTTAGTTATTGTAGAAACTACCCCAGCTGCTAAAACAAATTGTTAAAATGTATATCACCATGGCAACTAGTGTCTTTTGCATACTAGTACTTGAGATGATTTCTGAATGTTTCAGGCCTTAAACATTTTGTTTATTATTTTTGCGTAATTAATTCCACACGACAGTAGCAGTTATTTGTCAGCATGATGTACCGGTAGTAGTTTACTTTTACCATGTTTACAGGTGGGACCAGTCACCACACACAGCATATACTGTACAACATGTACAAGGAATCCATCAGCCAAAGTCCATCAGCGTGTTGTATGATCTGCTTCGCTACGCTTGCTTCCCAGCCAACTCCAGATGGCAATACATGATCAATACTGTGGTTTTTGTAGCGCCCCCGCACATCAATGATTCGAAAGTTAACATCTATTTATGACGTGAAGTAACATTTATGGCTTTTAAATCGATTGTTTGTCTTGTTGCGTACTTTTATTTCAAAACGAGTCTGTAAAGATTTTGCTGCACAACTATTTTAAAAGTATTTAGGAATTTACTACTAGAAAAAATCGGGCAGTATACTAATATATTTATTTCTCATCGACATCAAGAGTACTTTGTTCTCTTTATTTAGGCATGGTAGATCGGCAGATATTTTTAAGCTCGTAC
>JAAUYG010133988.1_pt1 | contig 12971 bp, 10 predicted proteins | sample 7278091 | NCBI WGS metagenome assembly JAAUYG01 (sample SAMN14350201, study PRJNA611818) | marine sediment metagenome | isolation source: surface marine sediment (0.6m) | place: French Polynesia: Moorea | collected 2018-08
AAAAACGTCCGAGCGTATGGCCCAGGGGAAGCCACAACTAAAATTTGAAAGAAATCCGTGCATTAAGTTCAGAGATAATTGCGACACGGACGGACGACGGACGGACGACGACGGACAAATTGCGATTTCATGAGCTCTGCTGACATAGTCAAGCAGAGCTAAAAATCCACTAGAGCTTTTGAATGTGACACTGGTGGCACCAAGGATGTTGAACTCCATACATGATGTACCAACATGTTTGAAATCTCTAACATATATGTGTCAGTGACTTTGCAGTAATATGACTCACTATCTGTTAGATCAACTGAAACATGTTAACAGGTTAAATACTGACAAAAAAATAGGATGTTTTTATATATGCATGGCACAGTATATAGACTTTCTGGCAATTACAGTTTATGTCCCTGCACAGTGGCAGTGCACATGGTGCAAACTTACAGTTTTGGACAGTGGTCTCTTCTGTGGTTGCCCTGGTTGACTGTTGCCCCCAGCGATGGTTTTACGAAGGGTACCTCCTGAAGTGGACACTCCACTGTTTTTCACCCCCGGAGCAGTGATTGCCACACGACCTGTCTTGGTAACCAGCATTGACCCTGACCCCGGCATCTGACCTTGACCTCCAGGCTGGATCAATATCAATGGGTTTGGACATTTTTAACATATTAGAAGCTGTGCAGTATATTTGAAACATACCATAATCTTAACCAAGTACCGGTATGAATTGTTGACTGCAAGAGAAAAAATCTTTACAGTGTGAGCTGGTCAGCTGGACATTGTATTGCACGACAAATTACTCATTGCTATCCCAGTGCCTTGCTATGATCAGTGTATGCGTACCACACATTATTCATTGCTAACTTGCTAAATTGTTGGTATTTTTTCACAATACTTCTTTAATATGCAGACTCTGTATATCATGTGACATTTATTAGCACATCATAAATCATAATAAATTTGTAATTGAGACTAGTTATACCTTGTTTTTATCCTTCCGTTTAATCAATTCCCTTGCATCCATTTTCTGATGTCGAACTTTGGCCAGGTTGATTCTCTTCCTAGCATCTGGGAGCGATACCTGTACCTTCTGCTGCTTTGACAGAGTGATTTTTTTACGCATATCATCTGGAGACATGGCCATTGTCACTCTGGTTGAACCCTGGATGCGACCTGGAGCTTGAGACTGTTTCTGCATGCGGCCTGGAGGTTGGATCTGTTTCTGGGCTTTCCTGTTCTGAATTTTCACTCGAGCATCAACAAATTTCGTCTTTTGCCGAATTCTTTCCCGTGCATCAAAGTTTGTTATGGATCTGGTAACATTCATGTTTGTTCTGAAATTATACAAGTATAGAATACCTTCAAAATGGTCGTGTAAGCTATGGTTTCATAGCAATCGAGCAGTTTGTGATTGCCTACTAGTATGGCCAAGTTGCTCCAAATAAGGGCATGACTGACAATATAAACCTGTTGTCAACAGTTGTCAGAGTCGAACATGGCCCTGACACTGCAACAGGACCATTTAACACCGTTTAAAGTGCTTGCGAAGTAAAATAAACCCCAGAACATAATGTCTAGGTGTTGTTTTTGGTCTCAGTCATATATCACTGATCATACTGGCATGTGTGCAACTGCGTGTGCCATACTAACTATTAAGGCATGTTGGGTATCCAGCACACTGTTATTACACCATCATGTAGCTAGGGCACCATCATCATGTTCATCAAAGGGAATTGCAGATGTTGGCTGCGTGTTTGAAAGACTGAATGGGTGTTCTCTGCATTGCTACTTAGCTGTACCTTTAGTAAGTTATAAGTTGTATAACCCTAATCAAGGCAAAGATGTATACATGTAATCAAAAACAATTATAGTTTTGTCATTTGATGATATTTATGTGGCTGAAACAACCAGGAGCACTGCTAAGTGTGTGATATCAGTAATAATTCAATTCTGCATCTGAGTAACATCTCTTCTCAAGATTTTGTTATACACTGCACTGGCTCCAAGTGAGGGCTTTAGTGAGTTTAATTTTAATAACCCAGCCAGGGCAAGAACATAATTTGAAACATACCTGTCCAATGGACAGGTGCTCTAAAAAATTACCTGCCCAGTTACAAAAGTTATATGCCCAAAGTTTTCGATTTCCCGGCAATATGCAGAGAGGTGTGTGGTTGGTGAAATTTTTAATACTGAAAGACAGAAGATAGTATGTGCCCACCGGACCTGTACAGCAAAAATCTACATGCCCGCAGTCAAAATTGGCCTGCCCCGGACGTTCGGGCAGTGTTGTGTTCTTGCCCTGCCAGCCCATATCACAACCAAGTTAGGTTTGATACATAGTAATCATTGAAGAAATGAATGATTCGAAATAAACAAAATATCCATATCAGAAGATGGAACCAAAACAGTCGAAAGTCCCGTTTTCAATTGCACAACAAATGATGGGGGCATCAGCAAGTCAATGATTTTGTGTATAGACAGTTGTATTGAGTTTAATTTGGGCAATTTACACGACTTAGTTTCGGTTCAAGAAGCACAAGTATGTGAAGTGAAGTTGAGAGGAAGTGATACGTATTGTTTTGCTCAGTTTGCTGAAGTCTGAGCTTGAGTCCGGAAAACAATGATAATGCATGTATTTGTAAATAAGCGCATGTGATGGCACCTGTTTGACAGTAATTTATTTCAATCACAAATCAGTCCTTGTTTAAACAAAAGCGGGATAGAGTATATGGGACTGCTGTTAATTTCATTTCACACACGGGTAATGCGTGTTTATGCACGGTAATATTCAGGAACGCGCCGTGTTTAGTTAATCCCAGTTTGTGTCATTATTTGGTACCTCCTGAGACACTTTTGATAGCCCTACAGGATCGTAGGCCTACTCAAAAGTGTTTCCGGAGGTCCTAAAGAATGACACAAAACTTGGACTATGTTTAGTATGACCGTTGGTGTTGCATGGCTGATGCATGCGAGAAGCTAGACAGAGTATCAGTCTCCATAGAATATTCTGCTAGCCAGGGCTTAAGTACGCTCGGTACATATTGGCCGCTGCACAATCTAGCCTGGGCTGCTTGACGGAATCGTCCATTCGTTAAACTACTTCATGTACTTAGGTATCGTTTCTGCTTTCTTACTTAACAGCTTAGGTGCACATTGCGACATACAGGTTAGAATCTTTCTGTTTGAAAGCTTTTGATAGTTCTGATGAGTAAGAATTTTAGGACATTATTTCCAAATAATATGTATATACTGATACAAATTCTTATTATCGCTCAAAATATTTCTTGGAGGAAGAAATTTTGTTGCATGCGAGCAGCTAGACAGAGTATCAGTCTCCATAGAATATTCTGCTAGCCAGGGCTTTAGTACGCTCGGTACATATTGGCCGATTTTGCGGCACAATCTAGCCTGGGCTGCTTGATGGAATCGTCCATTCGTTAAACTACTTCATGTACTTAGGTACTAAGTATTGTTTCTGCTTTCTTACTTAACAGCTTAGGTGCACTTTGCGACATACAGGTTAGAATCTTTCTGTTTGAAAGCTTTTGATAGTTCTGATGAGTAAGAATTTTAGGACATTATTTCCAAATAATATGTATACTGATACAAATTCTTATTATCGCTCAAAATATTTCTTGGAGGAAGAAATTTTGTTAGGGAAATTTCATTTCCGGCGGTGAAACGTGGAACTGCCACATATTAATACATCGTCATACATCAGAGACATGTTACGAATGTCGAAAACAGCCGAGTTCCCAATGGCTTAATACGCAGGCTATCCGTAGCATGTGCCTACCGCATTGCAGCTAGCCTAGCTCATGAGCTGCTAGCCAAGCGGTTTGTGGGCATGCCCAAACCACATTATTAAAACACTGCTTGATGTAAGTGGCTTATCAGAAATTTTGTGTAACGTTTCAGTACTAAATATAAATAACTAGTATAATCTGCTAACCCTTGGGGCTTCCCAAAGAAACGTTTTTGCTTAGCATAGTCATCCAGCGATACGTCCATTTTCTTTATGATATTTCGTATTGGCAGCGTAAAAGTGTTTTCTTCTGGAAAGCAACATTAATGTGAAGCTCACTTTTAAATATAAAATTGCCGACTTTCGACGGCTGAATAGCTCGATCCACACACCTGTATAATTAATTAAGGGGCTTCATATTAGTTATGGACCCGGAAGATCATCTAGCCCAAGTGACTGTCTGCTTTATACTACCGTACTAGACTTTTACTTGCATGACTTGAGCTATCAGTCAGATAAGGGTCGTTCACAGTTAGAAGATCATCTAGTAGTTATATACATGTACATTGTAATTTGCGGTGTAGTTCTGTTTTTTGTAGCTGTTTCATTTATTTCATAAAAGCACATACAAAAACATATATGTACAAACGGAATGCTGGTTTAGTTAAAACAATACGCACTCTCCCTGCCAATAAATTTAACAATTCGAAGTGACTGTTTAAATTCATACACCGAGGTGTTTATAACAATAATTTGTGATAACCTATTCCAGTTACTGACTAGTCTGTTGGACCAAGAAACCTGACGCTTCTCGGTGCGGGAGTAAAACACATAGATCGAGCTGCCTACCAGGGTCTCTTCAGGTACGTACTACTACTATATCTGCACATATCACTTGTACAAAATTCTGTGAAATTGTTCATAAATGAAAAAAAAAAAAAAAAAAAACATTACTAGATCAGCCGTGATTCGTCTCTCCTCCAACATTTCAACCTTTAAAAAGTTAGATCTCTCTAGATAAGACATATCATTCCGTAAAGTTCGTCTTGTAAAATATCCCTGAATACGTTCAACTCTATGTTCTGTTTCAAAGCTGGAGACCAAACTTGTGAGGCAGAGCAATATTCTAAATAGAACAGAATAGGTTCAGTACAAGGGAAATTTTACAGGGCACCCATGACATTTCTATCAAAGTATTCACAACCTGGTCAGGTGTGCCATTTCAAAGTGGTACAGTTCTGGTGGAAAATGAGTTTTGAAACATTTCCTGTTTATGTTGGTGTTGGCGCTATATATTGCTTGAATTTATATTAAATTGAAATTATTATTGAATTTATATTTATATTAATATTGGCAGCTCTAGTCCATATGCTACTCCTTTTTATGTAGTCATCGTAGTTTATTGCCACTCTGCCGCACAGAATCTTCTTCACGGTTGCTAACTAGGGCTCCACATGGGTCCAAATAATTTATGCTATGTCACTTTTTATGTTTCCCCATGTCCCCATGTCACTTTTTATAAGAACTTGACGCCACTTTCTACAGTTTTTATAAAAGGCCACGTCGGATTTCTACAACTTTTAAAGTGGCCGTGTCGCACTTTGTTTTTTAGCCATGTGGAGCCCTCTAACTGCGCCCCTGCTCTGTATTCCTGGAAAGGTTCCCATCCCTGTCTTTTCAACATATTTGACACACTGCTACGACACTGGTTGTTCATACATGCATATGGTAAAGTGGGTAGCTCTACATTGGATGGACTGCAGTTTGGTGCCATGTTCGGGTCCCACGCAACACTTGCATACTCCAGCCGTGATCATACTAAGCTGAAGTACGCCAGTTGATGTAGTTGCTGGGGACATGTTCTCAGATTATGACGAAGGAATCGTAATGTACTGTTGGCCTTTGTTGTTTGGCCCGTTTTGTATGTGGTTCTCCCAGGGAAGGTTGCCGCCGATGTCAATATCTAGGTATTGGATGTTGTCTACCTTGGACAGGACGTGGCCTAGTATCGAGAATGTGGAGTGATGTTGCCCTCCTGTTACTGATTGACATTATGTGACACTTGGAAGTGTTAAAGCTCATGCACCAGGTCTTGGTCCAGTCACAGGGGCTGCTGGGGTTAGTTTGAAGATCATATTGGCCCTGTTCACTATGCATTGTGCGATACAGAAAACAGTCATCTGTCAAATGGCGTACCTGAGAGGTAATGCTCTTGGGTGGATCATCGATGTAAAGCAGAAAAAGAAACGGTCCCAGGACTGTGCCCCGGGGTACCCCCAATACTACGTGAACGCTGTCGGATTTGATACTGTCAACCAGCAAGCACAGCTGTCGTTGCTTGAGGAAATTGGCTACTTACTGATGTATGTTGCCGTTAATCCTGTAGCATACCAGCTTATCCATGAGCTTGTCATGAGGCACCATATCAAATGCCTTTCTGAAGTCAAGCTCAGCTGCATTCACATGGAGTTTATGATGAAACAGGGACATCAGATCATGGAAGGTGACGAGTACCTGCGTCTCGCAGGAATATCCTCTCCTGAAGCTGTGCTATAAAGGCATCAACATATCATACTTATCCAGGTGGTCCCTCACATGGTGGCAGATGATGTGCTCCAATAGCTTGCAGCACACACAAGTGAGAGAAACTGGTCAGTAGTTAGGGACGATGTGTCCATCTCCTTTTTTGAAGAACGGCGATATGTTCGTGTTCCTCTAGTCTACTGGGAACTCTCCTGTTGTAATAGACTGTGTAAACAGCGAGGTCAGTATTGGTGCTAACTCAGGGGCTAGCTCCTGGAGTACTCTGTTGGATGTTATCTGGGCCAGAAGACTTATTGACGTTGAGTTACTGCAGTAGCTTTTCCATGCCTGCCACTTGAATTATTGGTGATGAGATAGCAGAATGTGGTTCCCCCTGTAGACGTGGTATGCTGCTATCCTCTTTCGTGAACAAAGACCTGATTTTCTCATTCAACATTTCGGTTTTTGCAAAGCTGTTGCTATTCAGATAAACACCCTTTTTGAGTAGGCCTATTCCCACAGTGCCCTGCTTCTTAGTCTTGATGTATCACCAAAATGGCCTAGCATTGTTCTTCTCGGGTCCTTGGGGGAGTACATAGTGTTAATATACTCGATTTCCGCTTTTCGCATGGCACGTTGTGTGGTCATTGTAGCCTTTGTGAACTTGTTCTAGGTGTCTACCTTTTCACATTTTCTGGCTTTCATGTACAGTTTATTCTTCCTTCTCATAGCCCGTTTGTGTGGTAAAGTGAGCCATGGCCGGTTGGGCCTGCTCTTGGACATTCTTGAAGGCCCGTGGCTAGACATGGTTTTCTCTATGCTTCTTAAGAGTCTTCCATTTCTTTGTGGACCGATTGCTGGTGGCTCTTCCTCGTGAACTCGTGAGAGAATTCCTGTATATCTCTCTTTGCCGCCTTCCAGTCAGGTTTGGAGAACAGGTTAATTCTGTGAGGTTTCTTGTATGGATGACAGGCCGAATCACTGAGTCCACTACTATTATATCTTGGTCAGATATGTCCAGGATGGTATGTGTGCCTTTCACTAGACTTGCATTATTTGTAAATATTGGCCCAAGACGCTGTTCTCACACGTTGGTTTCAGTTGCAGCTGTGACAAGCCCTTATCCTCAGCTAATGACACTAAGGCCTCGCAAACTAGCTATAGCTTGATGTTTGAACAACCAGTGATCGTTCGGTCAGCCCAATTTATGTCCTTACAGTGAAAATCGCCATGAGTTATGAGTTTATCATAGTTGTCTAATGATGGAATCCAGCATATCACTGAGTTCCGTGAAGGGTTGTAGTCATGTATGAGGTCACCAACCATGGTCCAGGAAACCTATATGGTCCGTTGCTCCATACCATCTAAGTTCAAGAGGTTTAGCTGCCCGCTTCTGTCGCAGTGGCGTCTGAGGAGAAACGCGAATATTTGCATCACTCTCTGTGGAAACAACCACTGTTTGTGCCACATACAAAATAATAAACACTAACAAGTCACTACCCAGGATAGATACATGGCACATTCCCTTTCAACACGTTCACCACAAGAAAAAGCCCCAAGGCAAACAACCTAATTCAGACAGAAAGGGAAAATGCACCAAGTGATCTTTACATCTGCTAGAGTGCCACCATTGCTTATTGACACAAACAGGTGATCGATTGGATTGTGAGCCACAAACCCAAGCCACAGAAGATTGCTAAAACTATCCTCTGAAAAAAAAAAAACGTGCAAACATGGCGGTTTTTTTTGCCAAGAACACCTAATGATACACCTAAATAGTTAGATAAGACTCGACATCAACTAAAGAACTTTTTTCTTACATATTTTTTTGCTAGGAAATGTGACGCTGAAGGGGTCAAAATTTGATATATGTATGTATATGTAGGTGTATTTCGGTACATGTCTTACAATGCAAATCAGTGAAACAGTGAACAAAGGCTCTGAAAAAGAAGACATGAAACCAAGGCTGAAAATAAAATTAATGAAAATAAAATTAATCAAGTTAGAGACTCCTTTAGAGACTCCACTGTGACCTTATAAAGGACCGATGGTATGCGGCAAATGAGCCCATAATGATAAATCTGTACCAATTTTTCGTCACGCTTTGACTTTTTTTCAATTCAACATTTTCTACCAAAATCTATACAAACTGTGGCAAAAAATATCCCATCACTGGCAAATAGGGAGTCTCAGAGTCATCCGCAATGAAGGGCAATCCACTGACCATATTCGGCATACCACCAACTATTGTTGGCCAGTTGTGCCACAGCATGGGGTCTCCCAAAATGCGCATTTGGTAGCCTTACAATCAACCAGCACTTCAGTTCCTGTTGGTAGCACAATGTGCCTATATTGCAATTATTACTTTGGCCATGTTATCCCTTACACCTTTAGGGATATACACTGTATCTTATGTTCCCCAGTGGTAAAGAGCTTCTGGCACAGGGACAGGTCAATTTGTGGGTGGGAAGGAAGTACTCACCAATAATAAAGTTGAATCGTTCTCTTTGAGCAATAACAACAATGGCTGTGTTGTATACGCCAGTTCCGATGCCCACGTCCAACGTGGCATGTCCCAAGTGTGGCACGGGGTTGCCGCTGACTCCTCCACGCCACAACATTTAATATTTCATACATTTGGAGATGCATCTGACTCACCTGTTCTATTTTCTGATGCAAAAGTCGTCCCATTATCGACACTGATGCACCAGTATCAATCAGTGTCAGGGTCTTAACACCTTCCACTGTGATCGGTATATACCAGCACCCAGGGTGTCTGGCAGTCTCAAAACTTACATCACTTAATTAGCAGGTCACAATCGGACGTGAGTTTCCAAGTATGCTGGATGGGAATACTAGTTCGACCTCTCAACCTATACTGAGAACGAAGTCTCTGAGTGGAGTCAGTGTCATTAGGCACAGAGAATTGCCTCTGGTCAATGTACCACCAGTGTCGGCAGGCTCAGCATTAGAGTTTTTCCACCGGTCTGCACCCTGGCTGAGAGAGTCGGCACTCCCAACTCTCATGACTGCTCTGCCCTCCACGCTCTCTGTGCAGCCCAGTCTTAGCTAAAGACTGAGTGTGGTTGGAGCTATATCCTTGGCCGGCCAACTGTCCTGGGAAGAGTCCCTAGAAGGATCCCTTGCCCTGACTGGCAGACCATTGTGTCCTATCTGATAGAACCCATCTGACGGGCAATCATTGTTTGGCAAAATGCCCGTAATCTTTACAGTAGTAGCACTGTGCAGACTCATCACAGCTGCAAGATCGCCCCTCAGCAGAAGAGGAACAGCCACGCCGACTGTCTATGCAAGGTGTACAAGAGGCTGGCTTGAATTCCTTCCTCTCCATGCTTCAGACTCTCTTTGGGCCAGGAGTAAGCCACCAACATCGCCATCCACGGCCGCATTGAGGCTCATAGCCAGTGAGACAATATCTCTTGAAACAACTCAGTGTCAGTAGAGTCGTCCGATCCATTGCTAATGAAACGTGCCTGAGTGGTGGGCTTATGTGAATAAGGAGCGTGTTTCTCTTCCTTGTGCACTGCCTCCAAGGACTGTGCTATGTGCAGTACATCCTCAGTGTGGCGGTGACCATGTGCTGCCACCTGCATAATGTGCTGCTACCTGCTCATGGTTATCCGTCTCCATCAAGAATTGATCGACCACTAGCTCTTCTTTGGTGTGGCAGTCCATGAACGGCCATGCCATGTCAGCTAAACGCTGAAGATCCTCATCGAAGGTATAGATATCCTTGCTGTGGCACCAGCGTCATGACCTAAACTGGGCCTTATATACGTGCCCATTAGGTCTCTGGGCTAAAAGCGTTTGAGTAACAAAGCTTTCAGCTCCTTCCAACTTCTTAGTTGGAATGGTGCCTGCTTGATATAAGCCAGTGCAGTACCACGCAGATGAGCCCTTGCCTGGTGTCAAGTCTCTCGATCATCCCATAGATTGATTGATTGAATCACAGTTTAACGGCACATCAACACCAAAAGGGTCATACAGTGCCAAAACGGGTGATGATTGCAACGTCAATTCAAGTCGCTACAGTCTAAGAACTGCACTGCGTGAGAGCATTCGCTATCAGGCCAAGTCTGAACAAAATGTCCGACAAGACCTGATACCCAGGGTGTGCTACGGGGAGGCTGCTCTCTGCACCCCCTCATCACAGCCAGCTCCTCCACATGGTCAAGGAAGGTGGCTAGCCGATCACCTCCTTCACCCTGAAAGCCTTGCATCTTAGCAAGATGAACTAGGATGAGGGTGCTTAGGCATCAGACACTCTCTGATTGTCTGTGTGCTCCATAAGTGGCTGCTTGCAGCATGCAATCTCATGCAGCCCTTTGCAGCATTTCAAGCCAGTTTCTATGAGACAACTGTTCAACCACTCCAGGCGTATATCGTTATATTGAGGAGGTGGCTGTCTTGGCCCTGTCCCCTATGGTAGAGGGATGAAACCAGTATCAAAGGCATCGTCTTCTGATGTGCCATCCTCTGGGGGAACAAACATGGTCGGTACCTTGGTCTTAGGAGTCGACAGCAGGGTAAGACCTATGCCTTCATATTCCCCACCACACCAGCCTTATACACGTCATTGTAGGCGGCACTTGTTGGGCGGTCAATGCCACTAGACAGTTGGTGAGCCCTCTATTGGTGTCTGGCATAAGGACTGTCCAACGCATCGGAAGCTAACTGGCCAGATCGGCTGGATCTGCCAAGGTGTAAGAGCCAGCCATGTCCAGCTCCCGTCCAGATGCCAGTACCTGCTGTGATAGTCAGCACAGGATCCTCATATTAACTATCCTCGTCATGGGTTACAGCACATCTAGGCCGACTATCTTCCACTCTGGCCCCATACTCGGTTATGCGACAATCCCTCAAAGCGGTGGTCACATCAGTTTCAGGAGCCAATCTGGCCCATGTGCTCATATGCAGCACATCGGCACTTGGTCGGCACTGCAGGATGGTTAGTGGCCCTAATGCCACCTGTGGCACCTCCTACAGCTCCTCCAATATAGGATGCCTCAGTGACGGTAGTTCATAACACAGATCATGGCATTCAAGAGCCAAATCAGTGTGCCTTGTAGACACATGACAGCACTTGATGTCATTTGTGGCAACCTTAGTGGCACATCAGCATGCCTGCTTTCACATGATACCATTTGCAGCACCTCTGGCAGTACACCTAGAACATGAGCTAGGCCTTGGTGCCGCCAACCCAAACAGATTAGGCACACCCTGGTGAAGGCAGGATTTAACCAGACTGGCATCCCGCCCTGAATCACCAAAAAATGATAGACCTACATGAGAGGCACTTGGGATGCCGTGTCAACAGCATCAAAGTAAGTGCCGAAAGTGGCAGTGGCGGCAATGCTAGAGATGCCGCTAAAGCTGACAAGGCCTGCACCCCAGTTAAGAGTGTCAGCTGACAAGACACTAGCACCACCTTGGGTTGGCAGGGAGGTGCGGTGATGAAGCCTGCTCCCAAGTCAGTTGCCGCCAACCTAGAACAAAGAATGGAAGGCTTAAAAGCCTGGTTAAGATGAGGGTTATTTGCAGCATGACACAAGGTCACTCAGGACCGGCCTCCACACAACCACAGCGACAGACGCAGACATCCTCACAGCAAAGAAGCGGCCAAAATATGGCGGCAAACTGGATTACGAGCTGCAAAGTGGAATTCATTGGAAAGGTGGCTGCATTATGGCTGCAAAGTGGACTCTTCAGTATCATTTGGAACAGGAAGGCTGCTATTTGAGGGTGCATCGTGGCTGCAAAGAGGCTTCCACAAAGATTACAGTATGTTAATGCTAGCATTCGTTTTGGCTGCATTTAGGATGCTTTCCAGGGAGGTTTGACCAGACTAGACACAGCTTGGAGAACAGATTAATTCTGTGAGGTTTCTTGTATGGATGACACCCGGGGATGACAGGCCGAATAACTGAGTCCACTACTGTCATGTCTTGGTCAGATATGCCCTAGACACAGCCAAATTCACAGCTTGAGGATATTTTGGAACATGCAGCACATTGCAACTTAATGGCAACTAATAAGCAGGCAGGTACATCTTGTTATACATTTAATCTGGTGGGAAAATCTTTATAGAATATATGTCTTAAGTAGGAAACATCTCAGCCAATTGACTGACATGTATTTGCATACCGGTATGTGCAGTATTGCATGAGTTGTAGCATCTGTACCCAAACCTGTAGCCTGCATGGTCTTGTACACAAAAAACTGCACTCTAGTTCATGCATGGATGTTGTTCTCAGAGTTGTTACGTTTTACCGTAACTGAGACTGGATATTGTAGCTCTGCCCAAGATTTCGACCATCACTGGTGGTGATGTCATCCTGAGGCATGGCTGCAAACAGGCTGCTTTTTGCCTGCAAAGGGGCTGCAAAGGTCAAAGTTCAAACGTGCAGCCAATTTGCAGTCATTTTTCCTCCAATTTGCAGCCATCCTGAGGCATGGCTGCCTCACTCAATATGGTACTTTGGTACGCATCCACGTAAAAAAAGAGGCCCAGGGTCCTTCATACTCAGCTAGTGTCATCTACATGTTGTCTTTGTGCACAAAAATAAATTATATATAAATGTTAATTTACTGTTTCAATTTTATATATATTTTCAAACTAATTCAATATACTCACAACTAATTCGTACATGCTACCAAATGTTCAATGTACACATTTCACATAATGCAG
>JAAUYG010122620.1_pt1 | contig 12969 bp, 22 predicted proteins | sample 7278091 | NCBI WGS metagenome assembly JAAUYG01 (sample SAMN14350201, study PRJNA611818) | marine sediment metagenome | isolation source: surface marine sediment (0.6m) | place: French Polynesia: Moorea | collected 2018-08
ACAGACATGACTCCATAAGGCTGCCAGCTTCGTCATGTGCAACTTTGGGGGGGGGGGTTACCAGCCAGGGAGGGTCAGCTAGCTGGGGGGGGGGGGTTCTTCACACCAATAACAACAATGACTCAGATGTGACACTCCATAAGGCCGATTCGACTTACAGTCGCGCTCGGCCTAAAGAATGCAAAGGAAATTTGTTTTACAAGTATCAAAACACTCGTCGGCCAAAATATTGTCAACAGGTGACTGAAGCAGTGAGTGACCAAGAGTGGTGCCGGTGAAAATCACAGGCAGATGTTTACCTCTGAGAAGTTGTCTATCCTGTACGGAGGCGGCATGTGGTCCGCGTCGGAGAAGACGATGAAGAACGTGGCTCCGTGCAGGACAATGTCCACGCGCAGGAACAGACAGCGGTTCTCATCCGCCGTTCTGCAAACACAACCCACAACAACGTTCAAGGCAATTGCCAAATGTGCCATCGCAAAGACCACTTGTCTTATTCTCCAACACGTTTGACAGCACTTCCTCATACACAATGCTTATCATTTGCCAAGGAAACTGCACAAAAAAGATTTGCTCGATATGAGTGAGGATAAGAAAGGACTCCCAATTACTGTCCTTATTTTCCTCCCCTGGTGAACATTATATGCGTCGATGAAAGTACTCACCTCATGTTGATGTGGAATGAGTCCACGCGGTCCACCCTGAATCCGCCCGACCATTTACACAGGTTGTTGTCCATGAGTCGCACGCACAGCAGCTGGTCCAGGTCCAGGCGCGGCCAGTGGAATGACAGTTTGCAGTTGGGAAGCGCGGACAGGTGGGTGTCTCCTTTCGTGCTCTACAACAGAAAATGACATTTTCATTGAGATTTCAAAGGAAACATCAGCCTGCAAAGCCAACTTTGGATCTGCAAGTCGAAAGCTTACTGCCAAGCTGCATAAATCCTGGACACATATCAGGAACCTGTTTCAATGACTGAAAGTTGCCGAAAACAATCCATTCAACGTTTTACGACTTGTTTGCAATGTTGTTGTCCAGTAAAAGTGGATGGAAGACAACGATACTCACAGGTCTAGCAAGGTGTCGCTGTGCAAAGGCGAGCTTGTGACTGGTTCTGTTGTCCAGTTGGTAGCGCGGTGCAAACGTCACGATGTTGGTGTCGTGATAACGGCCCCTTCCCTGGCGAACTTCGATGCCAATGTTGTACACCCTGCAGAATGCAGCAACAACGCAGTTTAGAACCCAGCAACATGCCCACTCCATGAAACTGACACACGGGACATTCCTCCAACCCACTTCGCTCAACAACTCAGTATTTTGGGATATTTCTGTGCAGAGTCGTAAAATGTCTTCAATCCTACCACTCAATATCTTACCAGTCAGGTCTGTTGGGCTCTCGTCTCGCGACGTGCAGCTGTCTGATGCCGACACCGTGCTCCAGGGAGAACCTGTGGCACCACTGCGGCAGACTACTCACTGCGCCGTGCACCGACTTCCCTATTCTCATTGTGCACCTGCAACAACAAACGGAATGAACTCCTTACAACACACAACACAAGGTCTCCTTCACATTTCCTCAAATTCCGCATTTCACACTTGTTGCGGTGTGGGCTGTATTGTGAGGGGAATATCCTTGACTCAGTTTGCAGATGTAGATCTACGTTACACAAGCTGCAGCAAAGTGTTCTTTTGAAGTGCAGTCCCGAGTCCCTGGTGTGAAATATGTCGTGAAAGTGCTCTTACCAACAGGCTTGATACTTGCGCAATCCGGCTGAACACATAAATAAAGTCCGTTTTGCAAGTACAGCGCCGAACAAGTTACCAAGTCTCTGTTTATCTTTCACAAGCAGACGTGTTCTTACTGCCTGACGTAAAGATGTGGCCTTTTGCCTCAGCGAAATGGCTTGCAAAGATATCTTAGGTTCAAACCAGAAAAAGGACACTGATACCATGTTGCGCTTTGAATTGTCCAAAGCATTGTTGGTTCCTGCTTTATTGTGTACCCATGCCTGAAGCAAACAGAATTTCCGCCTGAGTGTGCGGAAATGGAAGGAAAGTCATCCATGTCAAAACAGTGTCCAACGTTTTTCCTCACAAGAGAAAGTAGAGTACTGTTTGGTTGCTTGACGCAAGTCTCAAGTAAAAGAGGGTGCAAGTGATTAAACGAGTCAAGATGTTGCACACGGCACAAGGATTGATCAGATCTGTGTTTTGATTTGACACGCGTTTCAAAAAGCTGATTGGCTGGGGGGCAAGTTAGGAGTTCTCGTTCTCGTCACTCACATGAAGTTGCTTTCCTTGTCGGCGTAAGAGAAGAGCAGCGGCGTGACGGCGCGCGCCAGCTCGTGCTCCTCGTACTGTCCCGCCGCCTCCTGCTTGGCGCCCTCCTGCTTGAACACCAGCGGCAACCCGGACTTGTTCACCAACCAATAGGCGGCCGAGACGGACAGCTGAAGTAACGCAGCAACAACGTTTATACCAACAGTACCAGGGGAAAGTAAGCCTTGGTCATTGAATTTGAAGTCGAATGTCAATGTTCTTCCGTCAAGATCAGGATCCCCCCAAAAAATTGCTGAGCTGAGCACTGTTCTGTTTTCTGGTGTTATGAAATAAACGCAAGACCTGACGTCTGGTACCAACCCGCAGAGAGCCGCCGAGTCCCGCCTTGATCTGCACCCAGAGCTCGAGCAGACGCTGCTCCGTGTCGTACAGTCGGATCTTGACCCTGTAGTCCTGTGTTCCCGGTGGAATCACCAGCTCTTTGCAACTCGTAAAGTTCTCCAACAGCACTCCCAGTTCCAGCGGCTGACTCAAGTCCGCCTGAGAACGAGAAAAGTGACAGGTCACAGGTGTAAGTGGTGAATTGAGGTTTCAGAAAAAGAAGCTGGCGTCGTGTTGAGAGCCGCAGATTTGTAGTTTTCTGGCTTGTCTTGGGTACTCACAGCGAACAGCGGCGCGGTTTTGCCGGGTTTGATGGAGCCGCGGATGTCGGTTCCCTTGAGGTAATACGTCATGTCGACAGGCAGCAGGTTGACGAGGCGCACGGGCGGCATCAGCGTGATGAGGTGTCCGGGCTGCGGGAGGGAGGACACGGAGGAGCCGAGGCGCAGCGCCCCCGCCGAACCCAGCCCGCCTCCTGACCCGCTCCCCGCCGCGCCACTCGACCCGGACCCCGGACCCGACAGCGCGGCACTGCTCGACACGGACCGTCTGATCAACACGTCCTCCGGGAAGTGCTGCCGGTACACAGACACACAGAACCTGAAAACAAGTCACAGGCTGTGAAACATTTTGTGTCAAACTTTCCAAAAGAGGGGAAAACATTTCCTTGAAAAAATGCATCATTGGTGGGCTGCATTAATTTGTTCATTCACAAAAAAAACTGCTCAACATCCATAGAAGGAGGAGAAAAACAAAGAGATAACTTCTTTTATTTGAAGAAAAGTTGAATAATACAAGTGCAAGTCGCATGCTGTTTTCCCTGCTGCAGATCTCCATTGATGACGTGCCCATTTCTCCTTTGGTCATACCTGTAACTGGCAGGGTCGCCGAATATCGTATCACAGGTGCGGATGCAGTCAGACACCTCTCCGGACTTGAGGATGTGGTGCCAGTAGATGGGTTTGTTGCAGAAGTCCACGGACCAGCCGGCCGGGCGCACCCAGATGCGCGACACAGTGAGCGGCAGCGGGATGGGAACGCGGTCCCGCTTATTCAGCCGCACGATCTTGAAGTCCTTCCCTGCGCGACAAAAGACACGCACGGTAAATTTCACCAAAGCTGATACAACAGGCAAAGCCTTCAGAAGACCAATGGTGTCAGGACTTGTCATCATAACATGTGTTTCACCACTTCTTCATTCATGACATTGTCATTTGTCTCCGAACACAAGCTGTTTCATTACCTCCCGGGGTCTGTGTCGGGTTCTCCAGTTTGATATCCACAGGATCCTCGAGGCAGTTGTGCACCATGAGCGCGGACCGCACTGTGATCACTTTGCGCGCGCTGCCCTCCAGCGTCACGTCAAACACAACGCGCACCGGCCGCTTCTCCGTGAACTGCAAAGTAAGAATGATTCATCAGAAACGTGCAAACCTTCACCTGCACGTGAAACATTCTGATGGTAACGACATTGGCTTGGGTGTGAGACACAGACAAATCTTTTCCACGTCACTTTTTGTTATTCAATGTCATTTTGAGAATAAAGTCTGGGACCAATGGCAGGTGGAAGAACGCACTAGACTGGAGGCGGTGTTGATCTCGGGGTCAGCCTGCCGGAAGTACACCCCGACCCGGTCCACCGACACAGGCGCCACCTCCCGCCAGCCGTCCACCTTCACCACCACCTGGTGAACCTTCAACTCGTGCGTGTGCTGAAACACAACCAAAGTACATTTTTCACAAGTTCTGTATGGAATAACTTTCCTGGTATTTGACTGTCTCTTTTGTGTTTTCCCTGAGGGAAAAACGTGAAGAATCTTTGAATGACAGTTGCGCGACCTTTGTTCTTTAAGATAGGAATTGTATTCGCAGCAAAATGCACTTCCAGGTCTTCTCTCTAATCAAGCCAGAAGGAATGAACCAAAAAGAAAACCACTTGTTCACTCGCACGTCAAAACGGAAGAAACAAACCACTCGATGGGTGATGGGCGGTTCAAAGATCAGATGTTGCTGGCGAAGCTGTGTCATGTGAAAAAAACATACCTTGTGTCTGATCTTCTCTCGCTCCTCGATGAGGAAGGACGCGTCGTCTCCCGGCATCACCTGCCGCCACTCACTGATCTCATACTGACTGTCCGTGCCCTGCGACATCGTGATCCTACAATACAAACCAAAATCTTAAGCTTTCGGATTTTCCAGTTCTCCAACGAACTAGCCCGAGCAATTTTGCCCAGGAAAATTTGCCATTTTTAGATCTGGAAAAATGTGTTGGGCAGCCCGAGAAAATTTCCCAGCGTAACAGACACATTTGAGTAGTTTTCTGCCTCGGCCAACAAAATGAAACAGGCCGGGTCATTCTGGCTTTCTAAAACGCCCATGAAACATCCGAGATTCAGCTGGTGTCCAAAAAGTCACCAGGAACGAAACACGGGATTTTTGTCATTCCAAATGTGGCCAAAAAGACAACGCGTTCGAAACACGGGATTTTTGTCATTCCAAATGTGGCCAAAAAAGACAACGCGTTCGAAAACAAACGTCACTCAACACAGCAAAGGCGCATCAAGGAGAAAGTTAAATCACAGAGCTCAGTGAGAAAGTTCTTACAACAAGAAACCATAATTCTTATGTTAAAGCCATGCAGTTAGTTGGGAGCAAATTACGATAAGATGAGCTCACTGATCCCCAAATTTAATTTCGGTCCATAAATTGGTCAACGGAAATCTCAAGGGTTCATGATTCAGATTGTTGCAGCGGGACGCAAACCATTGTTTGTTTCTCTTTGAATTCTAGTTCCAAGTTTCAAGACAACGCGAACGCAATTGACATTAAATTCTACGGGGTAATTGACCATGCACCACTATTTACCTGATTTCTTCAGGAGGACCACTTTCAATAGAAAAACCACAACATTCAGAGAACATCTAACAGTACTGCGGCACAGCAGAGATAACTGAAGGATGCGGGTGGAGCATGATGCAAGTTTCTGTGGGCGTGCTCGAGTGTGTAACAGCAGAAGAAACCGATACAGTCGCTGGCTAATAAAAATGGAAATCGCCGATGGAGGCAATAACCCCCAACAGGTGCACAAACTTTGTGAGAGTTTTGAAAACGCCGCACAGTTCAAACTGCGCCACAGCTCCACGCAACACAACAGAACCAATTGGATAAAGAAACGACAAAACAAAAGAGAAGAGAGACTACTTTTTTGAGTGGAGGCCGAACCGCAGAATGAGAAGAAGAGAGCAATACAGGTTCCACAAAGTTTTGCATATTTTACGCGACTCTCGGGGAAAGAGACTCGTCAAATGTGTTTTCGAGTTCACTGTGATTTGTTTCAGAGACTGTGTCCCACTCTTGAAATACATGTACCAGAGGCCATCTCAGAGGGAAAGGAAAACATTGACTCCAAACAAAGTTCACAGTGAATACTGCCCCGACACAAAAATGTCAGAACATAAAAGAGACCCACAGAACCCTATGAAAATTCTGCGCCCATATTAGAGTACCTGGTCGGTGTGGTTGTAACAGTAGCAAACCACAGTCTGCAACCAGTCTGGTTCCGCAAGGCAAACGGAACGAAGGGAACCCGCCTCCTGTGCAGTCCTCCTTCAATACTGCAAGTGCAGGAAAAGCAACAGATTAATTCTTGAATTAAAACCACAGAGACGTATCAAACACCAATCTGGAAATTACACGAACACTGCCGTTTTGTTGTGTCCAGAATACGGGGGAAACTTAGCACAGTGTCAAAAAGCAAAGTGCTGTTCTGTCGTTTTCTCAACAAAAACAATGATCTGACCTGAGGTCCTGCTCAGCCTTGAGGAAATCCTCGGTCCACTTCACCTTCGTCTTGTTGTACAGCTCTATCAACGGGCTCGTTACGTTCAGGTTCAGGATGTCAGCAGCTTCAAGAACAAGGGTGCCTGTTAGCGTCGAGCCCGCGCAGTTCGTCCTTGTGCCATGCAGTTTGTACACAAGCAAATGAAGTTGGTGTCCATGTGGGGCATTGAGGCGGGGGGGAAGAGAGATGGGTCTTCTATTTTGAAGATAAAGACAGGACTTCAGCCTTCAGTGTGCTTCCACACTTATTCTGATCGTCTGTGCTCTGGACCGCACTGTAGATGTTGATTGTTTGTCAGTATCACCCTCCAATATGTAGTGTTCCACCATGACCTGCAGCTGTCAACTAACCTTTCATGTTGACGTTCAGTTTGTCATCTTGAGCTGGTACTCCTTGGTCCCAGTTCACATGGCACCTGACGAAAGAAAACAAGAGGAATCAGTTTCTTTCTTTTGCGACACACGATGGCGTAGTTGTTCCTATGATTCAAACAGATGTCTGCTTCGTTGGGTTCTGTTCAACAACGAAGACAACTGGGTGCTTCTCAGCCACAAAGGCCATGCTGCCCGTGTGATCACTGAGTGCCATGTTGCATTCAGTCAAAGGTGTGATGGTTTGGTTCACAAAATGCTTTTCAACGTCGAGGCTGCTGGGCTCCTGGAAAGAAGGGGGTTTGTCTGTTCCAACAATGACGGTGACAAAGTTGACGACGACCGCATGGTAGGCCGCACCGCTTTCAGCCACGCGGCCAAAAAATGCAAAAAAAAATTTAAAAATCATCAACTGACCCCCAGGGTTCTATGAAGGGCTCCCAGCCAGACAGACTGCGGTTGAAGTAATCGCCCGTCATCCTGAAGCTCGCGCGACCCTCGATGTGCGGATCGAACTTCTGCAGGCACGTCACGTCTGCGAAGTAACAACACAGCAAAATACAGCAACAGGAATCAGAGACGAATCGAGAATGCTGTACAAGTGTTTCTTTCGGCGACATGTACTTACTGGTGAAGGTGAGTTCCGCCAAGGGAACGTCTGCGTCACGACAATCGTCAATGAGACAAACACACACGCTGCTCGCCTTCATCTGCAAGACAAATTTGTGACGATAAACCCAGAACAATTGACATATATTCGAAACTTTTTGTGAAACTTTCTGTCGACAAAATAAGCGCAGACATGCGCAGTGTGGCACGAAGCACGATTCTGAGCAGATGCATTGAGCAAACACAGGTTACACAAAGCCAGTACCTCGAATCCAGAGATTTGGAAGCCGTCCTTCTGCCGGGTTTGTTCGGCGTTGTTCTGGGAGCTCAGCGCCGTGACGCCCGTGGCAGCGCCCGTCCCCAAGCTCCGAGGCTTCGCGTTCTGTGTCAGCCAGCACGCCGCGTCATCCAGGCGCCCGCCCGTGGCGTCCAGCGCCCGCGCGCAGTCAGCCGCCCCGAACCCCAGAGCCTCGAGCTTCCCTACCGTCTCCGCTGAAAACACAACAAGTCGAGAAATAAGAAACTGGCGAGACAAGGAAAACAAACACTCTTTGAAACAAAAGTGCAGATTGCGCGGCAAACAGGCACCGGTGTTGCCGTTCACGTTTCAAAGTTTGCAGTTCGTTTAAAATCAAATTTATTGTTTCCACATTTTCTCCAGACACTGCTGTTATATTATTTTTTCTTTTTTTTGTTTGTTTTGTATTATTTATCCTTTTTCCTTCTTCCCCCCCCCCCATTTCAGATTTGCAATGACTTCGCCAATGTTTTGGCAGAAGGAAGGATCGGATTGGCGCGTCCTATTTCCTGAGTCAGCTGTCCCTTCAGAGAAAGAAAGTTTTTTTGTTGTTGTTGTTTCTTTGTGTCTGGTGATATTTCGATCTAACTTTTTGAAAGGTCTTTGAATCTGATCAAGATCTACATCCAAACAGGTAAAAGAGTCTTGAGGCAAATGGATTCTAGATCTAACAGACAAACAATTGGAGACGGATTCAGGCCATCGATTTCTTACTTTCTGTGTTTTGTTGATTCTCTATATATTTGTTTTTGGAAGAGGGATCAAGGGATAAGGGAGGAGACCCAAAGTTTTTTTTCCCATTATGGGTGGCAAATTTTCTCATTCCGTGACTTGAGATTTTGAAGTGATGGTCCCCTCTTTTTTTCAGCATTTATATATATATATATACATATTCTGCATCAGAACAGGGTTGAGGGTTCCTCTTGTGCTTCAATGTATACGCATGTATGCATCATTTTCTGTGTCTACTCCACTGGCATGTAACATGCAATGCTTGAGTCAACAAACAAGATCAATATTCTGTACTTTTACAGTCAGGAACGAACAACAATTCGTCTGTGCCGAAAAAGGGAACAAGAAGTGGAACAAGAAATCTACCCATAGGCAGGTCTTTAGGTCTTGGATCTGAACTGTCTAGCCATTTGCAGCTGGAGAACTTTGTGGACGAGACTGACGACAATTCGGGTAAGAAATCTCCAGCACATTTAGAAAGTCACTTACAATGTCCTCAAACGTTTGGGAAAGTCAATTTCGAAAAAAAGAAAACAGCATCCAGTCTTCCAAGTTGGCCTGCGTTCGTCCAAAGTACAAGGCCTGTGTCGTATAGTGGAGAGAACCGTTTTGCACACCACCCGCAGCAAAAAAAAAAAAAACAAAACAAAAAAAAACGCTTTGTCAAGTGTGATGTGTGAGTTCAGACCACCTCTACTTGCAGGAATATGGATGTCCTGTTGTTTGCCTTTTACGTTCTTCTTGGTGTCCTTGGATACAAAATGATACTTCGGCTGTTGGAAATTCCATGGATTTCAAGTTTGGACTCACGATACATCATGATCACAGGATGTGATTCTGGATTTGGAAACGCTACAGCCATAAAACTGGATTCTTTGGGTTGTCATGTGATAGCTGCTTGTTTCACAGAGAAAGGAGAAACAGAACTGAAGAAATCTTGTTCCAACAGACTTCAAACTATCCACCTGGATGTTGCCAATCCTAACAGTGTCCAGAAGGTATTTCAACAGGTGAAAGCAATGCTTCCAGCAGGCAAAGGTCAGAATACTCACAACTTGTGATCCTTCATGCTTATTTACAAGAAAGACAGGAACTCCAGCCAATGTTCTTTCTTGTCTGATGTACAGGTCTGTGGGGATTGGTGAACAATGCAGGAATATCCGGGAAAGGTGGTCAAATAGACTGGTTCAACATGGACGACTACCATCAAGTCACTGGAGTCAATCTGTTTGGACTGATAGACGTTACGATGACCTTCCTGCCTCTGATCAAGAAGGAAAAAGGCAGAATCGTCAACACAGGTCAGAGCCTTGTTAACAAGACAGCACAGATTCCAAAATGATCTCTTGAAATGATTGGGATCAACCGTGCCGTAATTTTGCGGAAACAAAAAACGAGTTCAGCATTTTGCGATGTTCCTTTCTTTCTTTTAGCCAGTATAGCGGGCCGGATTGCAGCGACCGCGGCACCATACACCGTCAGCAAATATGGCGTAGAAGCCTTCTCCGACTTGTTGAGGTGAAAGTTTGAATCTCTTGATGTCATGGTGTCCCGTTCAACACCATTCACCATTTTCTGGACGGAAACATGACACAGTTCTTTCTCTTTCCAGGAGACAACTGCGGGTTTTCAAAGTTTCTGTCAGCATCATAGAACCCTATTTCTTCAGTACCAACATGACCGAGGTTGCCAAACTCATGAACAGCGCGAGAGATGCGTTTGAAAGTGCACCAGCCTCGGTGCAGAAAGAGTATGGAAGGGACTACATCGAAACAAGTAAATCTTTGACGATTAATTAGACATGGGAACAAGACCACTTGTCAGTGCCAAGGCTGCTCTATGCTCAGAAGGGGGTAAGGGTCCGCATCTTCGATGAGGACAAGAACATCTCTGTCTCAGTCATCGTCTACAAAACTGGGGATGATAATACTGTTTCCACGTCCACGAGGTCAAAATAGCCAAGAAACACGTCCAGCTTTGCAGAAAGATCCCCTTCCTTGAGTCATGTAGCGCCACCTTCCATTGGCAGGGGACAACACTCGATTCTTCTTCCTCCCCCCAAACAATGGGGTTGTATGTTCATGACACTCCTGGTGAAAATCAGGGGTGCTGCGCCCTCCGGTCTTGTTTTACAAGCTTCGCGAAATGCTCTTTACAGACTTCAACCTACTTTTTTCAGCCTGCAAAACGGGATCCGAAAATCTAGCCAAAGTGATGAACACGGACATCACGCCGGTGGTGGACGCTTACATCCACGGACTGCTCGGCAGGTTCCCCCGCGCGCGCTATGTCCTGGGAAAAGGCGCCACCATTCCACTTCTTGTCCAAGCGCTTCCTGAATGGCTTGGAGACTTGGTTTTCGCCGGGATGTTCTCTGGTGCATCAAAACCGGCCATATGCAGATGAGAGAATCAGGCATCTGCTGTTGCGTTATTCTGCGCCGTTCAACCATAAATAAACATTCTATATCATCATCAACCATTTGATTTTCAATAAAAACACTTTGAAATTAACCAGCATTGTGCCCTGTCTAATGTCCACGCCAGAAAAGTGATCAAGGAAAATCAGTGTCGCGTTGTTCATCGTTGTCTCGCAGCTGTGTGTTCAAACGCACCAACTTGGCCCTCTGCTTCTGGTGACGACTTCACACGAAACGACACAGGAACTTCACAGATACCGTAGGGCTACATCACGGCACGGTTTGTATAAACTCGGACACCAATTTCGCGCAATCGATCCTCGCTCTGTATAAAACACCAAATCGTGTCTCTCTTGCTTTGCTCAGTGACTGGCACTGTGTTTTGTGCAAATTCGTTCCTTCAGTTGTGGCAATGGCTGTGCAAATGTTTCTGACATGTGATACTGCATTTCAATGCAGCAGGGTGCGACGCAATGCTGCCAAGCATTCTGGTTTTAAAGGTGGATCTCACACGAAGTTAAAACATCCCGATTGTATCAGACTCTGACAGAGCGAAACAGATCTTGATCTGTCTGTCCGCTTTCTTTCTTTCTTTCATGGCTCTTGTCCTTCTAAGTCACCTGAGAGCAGAAAGACTCGCATCAGCGGTGAATGGCCTGCCTGAGTTCACTCCAAATGGAGTTCTTTCAATAGCAAAATGGCTCGATCACTCCAGAAATGAACTTCATAAATTCAGCAAACCTTATGGTTGACTGAGAAATGTTCAAACACACATCTTTCTGCACACCGAACCATGGCGTCCTCAGTGTGTTTCTTCGCTGGTGTCACACCGACAAGACAAAATCCAAGTTCAAGGCAAGAACACAGGCCATTGCAAATCAGGTGAGAAAACACACAAAGTTTGTTCATCTCCTTTGTGCTTTTTCTCCAAGATGTTCGTCTCCTTCCAGCCAAAAGACTTGTGCCCATCTTTTTTTCAGATGATGGATGTGCTCACAGCTATTGGATATTTGCTTCTTCTCGTCATTGGATACAAGTTGTTCTTCAGGATCCTCAGAATCCCCAAAATATCCCATCTGGATTCTCACTACATCCTCATCACAGGATGTGATTCAGGATTTGGAAATGCCACAGCTAAGAGACTGGATTCCCTGGGTTGTCATGTTATAGCTGCTTGTTTCACAGAGAATGGAGAAACAGAACTTAGGGAATCATCTTCAAGCAAATTGCACACTGTTGGCCTGGACGTCACAAGTGAGAAAAATGTGGAAAGAGCCTATCAAGAAATCACAAGAAAAATTTTGCCAGCAGGAAAAGGTATGGACTTGTCTCTCAAAAACCTCGCTCCTAAAGAAATGAAAAATAAAGTTTGTTTCTTTATTTTTTTTTTTTTTCTTGGTGTTTGTTTTTCCATTAACATTTTTTGAGTGAAACAACTGTCCCTCCATCAATGTGTTTGTTCATGGTGCAGGAAAGTCATTTGCGCCAAAAACTCGGACCAAACTGGCACCTTTCAGGTTTATGGGGTCTGCTGAACAACGCTGGAATTGCGGATACGAGTATCCCTATCACTTGGAGGACCGTCCAGGATTATCAGCACAGCAACTCTGTCAATCTATATGGCCTGATCAGGATGACTCTGAAATTCTTGCCACTGATCAAACAAGAAGGAGGACGAGTTGTGAACACAGGTGCACCATTGTTTTCACTCTTTTACATTTGTGTGGGATCTTGGTATTTTTTATCCTTTTTTTGGCGCTTTCCGACGCCTTTACAAGGTTCCACATTCTACATGCGCTTTGGAAGCAGAACAGTGGTTCATTTCTGCTCACATAACTTTTCTGATCTCTTCCTGAAAAGCCAGCATCGCGGGAGTCTTCGCTTTTCCTGGGATTAATCCCTACAGCGTCAGCAAACACGGAGTGGAAGTGTTCTCTGACGGCTTGAGGTGAAGCATTCGTTTCCCTTTCACCAGGCTTTGGCTTCGAATGCTTTGAACCCTTCAAAGGAATGCATCAACCTCTGCACCTGCTGACAA
>JAAUYG010058753.1_pt1 | contig 12967 bp, 8 predicted proteins | sample 7278091 | NCBI WGS metagenome assembly JAAUYG01 (sample SAMN14350201, study PRJNA611818) | marine sediment metagenome | isolation source: surface marine sediment (0.6m) | place: French Polynesia: Moorea | collected 2018-08
ACTACTACTACTACTACTACTACTACTACTACTACTACTACTACTACTACTGCCACTAACACTACTACTACTGCCAATACCACTACTACTACTACTACTACTACTACTACTACTACTACTACTACTACTACTACTACTACTACTACTATTACTACTACTACTACTACTAGTACTAGTAGTAGTAGTAACGTCCACAAACGCCACTTTAACGTCTGCTAAAGTGGTTGCAGAAGTACCAAAGATTTTTGAAAAGAAAATTAACTAGATTGTTGATCTTTCCATGCCAGTGACCTCTGAGGACATTCGGGGTGCTCTGAGGAATTAGGTGTTTTGCATTTGCGCATGCGCACTGCGGTGTAGTGGGGCATGATGTCTGCAAACATTGGTGGTTTATTAACACAGGTAAAACTGCGAAAAAAAAACTGGATCCTTCGGTTGTCGGTTGAGTGATTACTAGTAGTAGTAGTAGTAGTAGTAGTAGTAGTAGTAGTAGTAGTAGTAGTAGTAGTAGTAGTAGAAGTAGTAGTAGTAGTAGTAGTAGTAGTAGTAGTAGTAGTAGCAGTAGCAGCAACAGCAGCAGCAGCAGCAGCAGTAGTATTAGGAGGAGGAGGAGGAGGAGGAGAAGGAGGAGGAGGAGGAGAAGGAGGAGAAGGAGGGGAGGAATAGGAGTAGGAGCTGGAGGATGAGGAGAATGGCAGAGACGAAGAAGATAGGAGATAGCTGGGTATTATTTTTCTATGGTATTTTTTCAATTTAATCAATTTAAGATAATCCTCTTGGTTTCAGGTTTGGTAGGATACTGCACGGGAGTTAGAATAAATTCAGTAGGGTTAAAAACGGTAAGTGTTGTTTCAAGTCTTGTTTTGAACTTCTATTTTGCCAGTAATTTCAAAACTAATCGAAAAGATCATACACAGCTGACGTTATAGCTATTTACAGAGTCTGAAGGAAGTTTATAGGGCCATAACAGAACTCTCGATGTCTATTATGCTAGGACAGATAAAAGGAAATATTATTGGTTAAATTGAATTGTACACACTGGAATGGCCTAGATGGTGCTATTGTGAATGCAGGTAATCCATTAGGTTTTAAGAGATTAGTGAGGAATGTCAATTTTATTTGTAGAGGGAGTATCTATTGTGTATAACCTTTACTCCCTTGGATTGTTTTTATTTCAATGTTATGTGCTGGAAATAAAATGAAAAAAAATGTTATTTTGTTTCCCCAACCAGTATGGCTTACGCGAGAAACACTCAACTAATCAAGCAATTTTAAAACTATCGGGGTAACATAATCACAGTAAATTATCATTTCGTCTCAAGGGTATGGATAGGTTTCATTATAGTCAAATATAGTCAACTTAAAATAATTATATATAGAATACAACTAGTAAGTAGGTGAGAGTCAGATGGGTATTTACATGTTTACTTAAAATCTAATACCGGTATACTATTATGATTTCCTTTTTCTACTTAAACCCATTTACAGTTTTAAAACTTTGACTCTAAGCTTGAAGGTTCTTTAACCTCATATTGCATAATAATTGTGTTGTATTGACTGTATAAGAACCGAATGAAACATACATATACATACATGTAAATACACGTAGTTCACACCTCATGCATCTCTATATAAGGGTAGTCGCCGTTCCATTCTGCTCTCACACGCCCTTGATTTCAGTGTGATTATTGATTTTCCATATCGTTCGCTGTTTTCGTATTGCATCGAATGTTCACAAAAACTGTCTTTGCCCTTTCGTTTAGTACCTTGGCTTAACAGGAATAATACTGGCCTGCCAAGTTGCCGCTATTCTGTATTTGGCCATCTCCAGACCACAGGTAAGGATGACTGTCACAATGGCATCACAGTGGGCACTCACCGACAGACAGAAGAGCCATAAAACGAATGAGCGAAACGAATAAGACTAAATGAATATCCATCGAACGATCTGATGACTGCCACATGTCGCAATATTATTTACTTTAGAGTTAATCTTACTTTAACTGGACTATTAATATCAATTTTAAATATGTTTCTACTATTATTCACGTCAGATTTCAGTGCACTAGAATATAATAAATCTTTATTTAACGTCGGTAAAAGGTTTAACAAAGGAACATTACATACGTGACCATCACTATAACCAATACACTATTGATAAAACACGAAATTAAATGAGCAGATGAAATAATATCCGACGACACGAAATGTTTTTCTGAAGATAATTGTACTGAAAATAACGGCAGCATAGGGAAAGGATTAAGGTGAAAATGTTAGTTGTTGAAATAGATCTTAGATAAACATATGCATTGCATACGCATACATATTTGTATTTCATTTTGCTTAACCAGGAGACAACACCCGGTGAGCTGCGGTTACGCTGGGATGCAGCAGGTGAACTGGCGTGGGATGGTATACAAAGCAATGTAAGTAAAATTTCAGGTGTATTACACCGTATCAACAAAAGACGCTTTTCAAGAAGTGCGAGTTGTCTTTAAACCTTTCTAACGATAGGATGTTGTAAGATGAGAATGACGAGAAAAGTTCGTTTTAGTCGTGTATATCAATAATACTAGATAAGAGGTTTGCTTGGTGTCATATCTCGTTCAAAGGGAGGTTTTGAATGACAGTGCCTATTCCCGCAAAATGACTTGATTTTTAGCCGTTTGATATGATACCGATTTCACGTTTATCAAGAGTTTATTGATAGTCGAAATTTAATTCCGACATGATAATTCACAAATCAAAGTTTCAACACGTGCTTGATGTAAGAATCCGGGTGTATCGATTAAGAAGTAACGCTACAGATTTTGTTTTATTTGCTTTCGACCCCCGCCTTCGACACTTTTTTCACAAGATTTTATGGAACGAAGCTGCTGACATAACGTTTTTATTCGTACTCGGACGCTACTAATGTAATCCAAGAAAAGATGTTTTTCTTCAAGAGATCTAAAAACATGTCTGACATTTGTTTTTCGACATTAAACAGCTGCAGTGCTGCGGCTACACTGGACCACAGGACCTGCTGGGCAACATGTCCCTGCCGTTGTCGTGTTACGCTGCCACCGACATGGGGACGTTCGTCGAGTACGTTGTAGTCGAGGTACGTGCCCGTTTTTGGGGTTTCGGTGAGTGTGTATGTGTGTGTGTGTGTGTGTGTGTGTGTGGGGGGGGGGGGGGGTTACGGAGAAGAAAATATATAGATATTATGGGACAATATATGACAGTCGAGTTGAACGTAGGACATTGTGAGGAGAAACCGGTGAGGCTCTTAATGGAGAAGGATCAATTGTGGTGTTATTAGGCATGTTGGAGAAGATTATCAATAAATAAATGGATGCTGGCGAAAGTAGCAAGAGTTTTCAATCAGATTTAACAATTAAACAAACAAGCAAATAGACAAGCAAATGAAGAAATAAATAAATAAATAAATAAATAAATAAATAAATATTTGCCCCTGCCAAAGGGTGAAGTGATTCGATTTGGAAAAAAAATCACGCCGGAGTAAGGGTGGGTGTGGGTGGTCCGAAAGTTTAGCGTAATGATAAGAGCTAGGAGAAAATTTTTGAGCGGCTATAACAGCTAAACTGTGACAGATAGACATGTAGTTACTATCATACATGAATAATAAATCATATACGGGGAGTCCAATGACACCATTAGATGTGACCATGAGTAGTCGTGAAGGTCAAATTCAAAGTCACTGAGCCTTTGAAGCCTTATATCTCATAAAAAGGCCCAGTGAGGCTATATGTTACTATTAAGCATTAATAGGAAATCATATATGAGAAGTCCAATGGCACCATCATATTTGACCTTGAGTGACCTTGAAAGGTCAAATTCAAGGTCACTGAGATTCAATGCTTTATATCTTGAAAAGAAGCCGATTTAGATAATATTTTGCTATCAAACGTTAATAAACGATTTAAGGGAGTCCGGTGGCGTCATGACATTCGACTTGAGTGACCTTGAAAGGTCAAATTCAAGGTCATTGAGAATTTGAAGTCTTATATCTCGCCAAGGAGCCAAGTTAGAGCCTATGTTACTATTAAGCATTAAGAGGAAACCGTATATGGGGAGGCCCATGGCACCAATAGATATGACCTACAGTGACCTTGAAAAGTAAAATTCAAGGTCACTCAGATTTGGAAGCCTTATATCTTATCAAGGGGCCAAATTACACCGCATGTTACTCTTAAATATCAATAGGATACCATATTGTGGGGAGTCCAATCCCACCGTCATATTTGACCTTGAATGGCATTGAAAGGTGAGAGTCAATGTGACTGAGATTTCAATGCCTTGAAAAGGAGCAGAGTTTGGTTATATGTTACTATCAAACATTAATAAGAAACTATGTATAGGGAGTCCAGTTGTGTCACGACATTTGGCTTTGAGTGATCTTGATAAGGAAGATTCAAGATCATTGAAATTTTGAAGTCTTATATCTCGTAAAGGATCCGAGTTCGCCCATATGATACTATTAGACATTAAAGTGAAAACCACATATGGGGAGCCCATTGGCACCATTTGATTTAATCTAGAGTGACCTCGAAACGAATAACATTTGAGTAACTTTTAATAAGAAATAGCTTTTATTCCTTTGCATTATGAATATTCTATTCGATTTTGATGTTGTCAGACAATAATAGCAAGTTTGGACCCATTAACGAGGATTCGAATTAGCAACTCCAGCCAAACCAATTTCTTTTCATTTATTATCCTTGATACCATAACAAGGCGTACTGATTGTAATATCGCCCTATGCCGTATGCCTAATTTGAGACCAATCCCTCTTGGAGTGAAACTCGAATCCTTAGAATGCACAGTTAAACTCGCCGCGCAACACCCTACACCTCTCTGCCATACTACTGCTGAAGCTTTATACATTTTCAGGTTGGTTGCGGGGAGTTGCTGAGTGTTCTTCTGGTCACAGTGTATGCTGTTATGGTGGGTCTGACGTCATCCTTGGCTCTTGTGCAGGTGCGTGAAAGAAGGAAAACTTGGACACATTGATAGATGTCCCAGACGAACGACTAACTGAAGTAGACCGGAATAACTCTTTCAACATGTCGCGACAAAAAAAAATCCCTCTGTAGTTTTGCGCATGAATATTTAATTAGTCCGGACAGCAAAAGACGGAAAGACACTAGTGAGTAATTGTAAAGGAATGAGACCGCAGAAATGCTTCTTTATATAGTCTTTGGTAGATATAATTGATCTTTATACGAGAGTTGTGAAACAGACATTGCTAACGAAGATTACTGCACTGGTAGGGTGAGAAAATATTTCTCTCTCATATTATTGGGGATGTGGAAAAATATAATATGGCCTTAACATGTTGTCATGCTTTGTGTTACCATAGATCGCTGGAATCGTAGTCGCGGTAGAAATCTTGAAAAGAGTACGATTGTCAGCTTATGACGAGGACGATGGGGATGACGAAAATCAGGCATCAAAGCCGAAGCAGAAATACCGTATAATCAGAGGACCCTGGCATACAGACTGATGGTCAATGCGCAATGAGATACAGAACCCTGGCGTATTTATTGATGGTCAATGAACAATGGGATACGGGGCCCTGGTATACAGAGTAGTGGCCAATGAACAAGGGGATATAGGATCATGACATACAGACTGATAGTCAATGAGCAATGGCATATAGGACCCAGGCATGCAGAGTGATAGTTAGTGGGGAAGGATATACAGGACTATGGCATGCAGAGTGATAGTCAATGGGCAATGAGATACAGGGCCACAAAGGGCAGGGCTCTGGAGAAAGCCCTTTGGGCCCTGTGAAAACTTTAGCCACATGCCGCGAAGTACATGCATCCGTTCACAAGATAGTTACCCAAGCTAGGGTTGACTCTAATGCCTCTCCTTTTGTACAGTGCACTATTGTAATTTTAATTGCACTATGACGGGACTTAGATTGTGCTGATGAGAGGTTTCGGTAAGAAACGTGATAACAGCTAACCTGACTACTAAAACCAAGGATAATATTCACTTACATGTATCAATGCGGGTGTGGTCTAGGTCTGTTACAAAGAAAAACTTTAAGCAGAAATGGCCAGCCGTGGATCATTTTGGCTTGCCTTCATTGATTGGACGACCTTGACGAGAGAAGAATTCCATCTAACGTGCTGTCTTTTATAGCTGATTCAAAGTTCATATCAAACCGAATGAACTCTGCTTTGTTGTGTCCAGTTAGTGGCAGTCTTATCTGTTTACATTTCATACTACTTGACCTTTACTACTTACAGTGTGAAGTGTTTAGACCGACTACCAAGTCATCGGATCGAGCTGTTGATATAACAATGATTCACGTTTTGTCAATGGAAAATTTCCTTGTCTATAATTAGCCCCAAGAAAGACAGTTCACGGAGCCGCATCCTCCCCAGTGCTAAGGCCATGAAATAAATTGTTTGCATTAATAACCTAAATTGCCAAACCGACAAAATGTGACTTAGGTATATCCGCAATCCCCGGTATTGTTTAAGCTTCGGCATTATTTGACACAACTACTCCTACCTGTACTCTTCAGTCACATTACAATGTATATATAAGGTGTTGAACTTCCATACTTACAGAATATTTAATGGGTTGTTGTTGATATTGTTTTTGCAAACGGGTAACAAAACGCTATAGTTACGAGTATTCCAATGGCCCCAATGCCACACTACATTGGCCAGCTTCAAAAGCGCCAAGCCATATATTCACTACGTGCAGGATCAAAATAAGTAGCATAGTGCTTTTACACTTTCAGTTGTGACAATGCTAAAAGGTGTAATCATCAAATTTGCATATTAACCTGTTTTTCTTTCCCTGGGATAATAATCTATCCTTTCATTTGCTATTTTTTCTTTTTTTTTTTCAAATATCTCATTCTATTAGAATTAAACTTTTCGTGTTTAATCCGATAACTCTTTGGATATTACTGCGATCCTTTGCTAAAATATGTCGGATTAGTTTTTACTTGGTTTAAGCAAGAAAAATGGCTTAATAATTGATACACGACTTACCTAAACCCCACTCCCCGCCTCCAATTCCTCACCCCCCCCCCCCCACCCCCCCACCCCCACACACCCCGCCACACTACGTACTGTACTCCCACTCCTAAGTGTTAAGTGCAAAGTGCATCTGTTGGCCTGTTGGCACAAAACAACTATAAATGAACCATTTTAGGGGCATGCGCACGAGGAGTCTTCGCACATTTTTGGTTGTCGTGGTATCGCCAAATATGGCGTCGCACTTTGAGAGTTCTAGACTTTGCAGATTTAATTAGCAGTCAATGTACGCTGGTTACTGGAATATTGTGTCGAATACTGGATAAAAATAACAATAATAATGTCGTTTTTAATAAACAGCGACGGACTGCTGGATAGTAGATGGCTATCAAAAGTGTTCATAGTTTTGCTGTTCTTCCTCGTTGAGACAGGTAAGATTTTAAGGCATCCTACCTTACAGTGTTAGACTGCTTGAAATTACATCAGATGACTACTGACCATGTTTTATTATTCTCCCTTTTACTCTCTTTACAACACTCAAGTTTTTAGTGACTGTCTTGTTTAGAAAGTAGATACCGACTGAAGATGAAGCTTCCGTAGTGGACATAAAGAGTAATAACGTTTAATAACTTACTAATATCTTAGCTCTTCATAGTATGCTGTTAGCATTGTTTGCAGCATACAAAAATAATATATTTTAAACATTTTTGCTTTGGTGCCATGTTAGAAGAAGAAAGCGATAAGATTAATTACGATTTGGGTGGGAGGGGGATACCTAAAACATCAAAACCTTCACCCACCAACATTTATTGATTAAAAAATTGATTGTATTTAAAGTGGTAGTTGTAGTAGTTTATTTCCAAACTGTATGCCTCCAACATACATCGAATTACAAATACAATCAAGTAAGTTTTTGGCCGTCTACTAAAGCCAATAAGGCTGTCGATGTTACAGTACTAGTTTTAGGCTAATTACATATATCTAATATTAAAAAGTACATTAACCAGATGTCAACACTAACCACCCCACTAGATTAAACTGTACTCAGTAAATCAGATCAACAATTTTAAATGAAACACATTCAATAGTACTAGCACGTTAGAATAAAGATGACACTGGCCATAGTGTGCTTATAATATACCTTTATGTAACCATTTAAAGATTACTTTATTTGGTACTTCTTTCAGATGACTTGGCAGTGAATCCCGATACTTGGGTCCATCGATTAGCAACCAGAGATGTTCTTCTGTATTTTACATAAATTTAATTAACAGATCTTGGGTTGTATCTGTGTATATCTGAGTAGACAAGTCTACATGAGACCAGCTTCTGTACTGTAAGAACATATAAAATTTCCCACATGAAACAAATACAATTGATCTAGTGGGAGTATTCCTATTTTTTTAAAGACTATCCTTATAGTTCTTTTTCTGTAACACAGCAATCTCATTAACATATGTTTTATAAGTAATGCCCAAAAGTACTAACCTATAACACAAAGGAGCATGATTTAAACTATAGTAGAATACATTTGGCGTATTTTACATATGCATTTTCTTGAAGAGTTTAATGAATATAAGGCAGACACAATTTTAGGTTTACATTGTTTTATGTGCTCACTCCAGCTCAGATGTTGATCAGCAAATACTTCCAACAACTACACTTTTCTTGATGTATTTTTATAATCTAAAGTAATATCAACAGTATCGTGTTTTCTGCGTTTCGAGAATACAATAAGATTTGTCTTTCCTACATTTACTGACATGTTCCTACATTTACTGACTTAAAATTGGTTGTATTGTATATTAAGTTTGTTAAAGTGCATTAACACTTATCAATTATGACTACTCTATGCCAGGGTGTTTTTCGTCATCTGCCAGCTACTTTGCATTTTTTTTATTTTAAACTTTGCGATCCAAATGAAACAGTTTCCATGTTTACTTTAAATGTATATATAAGAAAGGAAAATACCAATGCGGGCATAAAGATTAAAGGCTGTTCAAAAGAATGGGTGTGACCTCCCCAACAAGCATAAGGTGGAAACGTCGACAGTTAATTCTGTTGTATAGATGCAACTACAGGCTAACAGTAGCGGTAGGCATAAAGGCTATTTGGGTTGAAGATAAAAAATGAACAACATCAAACACGGAAAATCTCAATAGAAATTTCCAGAAGCTTTTACGTCCATTCACGGGCAAATTATGTGCCTGAATGCAGACAGCCATTGCTATATCTGAAGATCGAGAAAATGAGCTCTGCATTATGTTACTACCTAAAAGAGAAAGAAAGAAAGAATCCACAAATTGTACGTTAGATAAGAGATGCGGATTTTTTTCTGCGCCAAAGGTAACAAAAAAATCAGGTAAAACTGATGTTGATACTTGGCATCGACTTGTTAAACAAAGAGGCGGGATTCTGTCACCTGCAGTAAGACGGGCTTCCTGTTAATCCCCTGGTCGGAGCCTCTTTGTGAACAGATCGCACCTTGACGAGCTCGCAATCCCGAGCATCCGAGCCTTGACAACGCAAGTATGATCGTTGGATTAGGGAACAAAGTTCGACCCGTGCCCAACTGAATTGAATGCCACACGGTGCGAGTAAAAAGAGTTCTTTCCATTCAGGTAGCCGGGTAGTATCCTTTTAAGACCACAATGCGAGTCTTTGTACGAATATCTCTGACAAAATCAATATTTGCATTGGCCGATTGTCTCCCAGTTCATCTCTCTTCCTTTTTGTAGACACTTATTTGTCGAATAGTAGTGTAAACAACACACTTTAAACGCGGTGAAGATTACAATACGAAGTGTTTTAGAAATAGAGTGCTGGGAATTGGTCACTTCGGGCTCGGTGTGGGTGTGGTAGATACGTGCGTTTTAATGTCGCATACTCTAAAACAAGTTATACACAGCAGTGTACTGGGAGACGTTAATGCACTTTAACAAATCCTTAAACACAGTCTAAAAACAAAAAAAAAAAAATATAAAATAATACAAGTTAGTATAAAGAACAATGTAACTGGTGCAGTTTAATTCAGGAAAATTAGATCAGAACCACAACAGACTATACGAATAAGAAATAATTTTGTCCATGTCAATTCTTCTGACAATGCACATTTTTGTGCTCTTGTCCAAAAGCCAAAACCACGAAAACGGCAAAACGCTGCATACCTTAAGGAATCCAAACATTTTATCTCCACATATAAGCTGGTCAAACGTAATTAGAAATTCTCCACTGTCTATAATATCTACTTAGTTCATGTATCGTGGTAACACGCGTCTCCCGGCTCTGCATCAGTTGTGCTAATTTGCATCTCTGTCCGGGATCAAAGTTGCGCTTGTTTGGACCTATGTTCCCTACATTTATCGTTAGCGTAGTCGTATAATCTGCTGTTGTGCAGCAACTCCAGGAGCTGTATGAGACTGCGTATCGTGGAACTTGAAAAAATCTCACAAGTATTCATCTGGTAGTTTTTGCACCTTTTATATTTCTGCCTAACTACATGTACATACCATGGTTTCGTGCAGTATATGATTTAAAAAAAATGGACCAAACAAAAGTCAAAAGCAATTTACAACATTAAGAAACAAACAAACAAACAAAAACAAACAGCAACAAAAGCATCGTTAGCGTTGCCTTTACCGCCATGTGCATATAATGACTAGAAGATGCAACTCTTCTGAGAACGATGGATTTCAATACATCTCCTTCACCGGTACTCTATGATTGTTTCTCAAGGCTGTGCGAGGTTAATGAAAGAACGATTGTAAACGCACCAGTATTCTAACTTGTTCGTGAATCATGTATTAAAAGGAATCTGTCTGATGTGTACATTAATGACATTAATTATTAATTATCATTAATTACGTAATTACGGCGGAGATATTCTCTGCAAACTTACTTGAACTTAATTTTAACGAGAACAGTTGACTACTAGTGACAGCACTACTACAGGTAGTAGTAGCAGCAATAGCAACAGGGGCAGCAGCAGTAGTAGTTGTTGTTTTGTTGTTACAATTGTTGTTTACAGTAAGGTTTTCTTGTCGCAGAAGGTACCTGAAAACAACATATGTTGCTTTGACATACTAGTAAGTCGTTAATTCGAGCAATGTGATTGGTTTAAGAATCTGACTTAAGTTAAAACTTCGACTGTCGTATTTTCGAGAATTCCAACCTTCTGTTGCTCAGATTAGTGGCTTAAGTCACAACTTAGATTAAGTGTATTTTCGAGAACTCCAGCCCTGGGTTCTGTTTCATAAAACTTTAAAGACGTCTTTACCTAGGCTAGCAGGCCTACGTAAAGACGTCTTTAAAGTTTTATGAAACCGAGGCCCGGTTTTTCTCAGATTAGTGGCTTAAGTCGTAACTTAGACTTAAGGGTAATATTCCAGAATTCCAGCTCTGCTGTTGCTCAGATTAGTGGCTTAAGTCGCAACTTAGAGTTAAATATTTTCGAGAATTCCAGCTCTGGTGTTTCTCAGATGAGTGGCTTAAGTCACAACTTAAACTTAAGCATTCTCGAGAACCCCAGCCCGGGTGTCCTTGTTTCCAGAATGCCAGGAATGCAGGGTGCCGATCCAGTTCCGTGGGGACTGGTTCTCCATAGAACGGGGTTTCGAGGTGGACAGCGTCATTAATGACAGACGGATGTCACGCTTGAACGACTGGGAGGCAGAATGCGCGAACATCATCAATAGCAACATAACGGACGCCCAGGGAAACCACGACAGCTTTATCCTCTGGCACAACCTGTAAGATATGTCAAATTCATGCAGTGAAAGCTCTGAACAGGGAAAATTTGGTGGGGAAAAAATTCCCAAAGATACCCGAAAGGAGAAAAAAGGCGAGAAAGCAAAGTGGGCTGATGTTTGGTCGAAGTTTCATGAAAAATATGTGATTTGCTAAAGGCCGCCACATGACTCAGGGCAGTTATGACGATGAAATCGACCATTCATGTTGTGATTTTGTGGCTGGAAATACTCCCTATTAGGAACATCAAAAGAGACTGTAAAATAATGCACAGAACCTGAGTATTCTGAGGCACTCTAATACTATGTGCTTATAGGACAAGGAACTAAAGAATTGGCATATAATTTCCTGGTTTAATTTCCTCTATTTCTTAAAGATGGGTTCCAATGTGTGTTTCATTATTTGTATTACACGCTGGTTCTCAAGGACCAATGTACTAGTATGCATTCATGCTTTCGTAATACATACCCTAAAAAAATATGCCCGTGTACACTAATAAATAATTAACATTTGTAATGCATGTCCTAGATTTAGGTGCTGCGGTGCTGCGTTGTGATACCAGTATGAAAATATTCATATTGGCATTCGATCGATCGATGGACCGTCTCTCTCTCTCTCTCTCACTCTCTCTCTCTCTCTCTCTCTCTCTCTCTCTATCTCTCTCTCTCTCTCTCTCTCTCTCTCTCTCTCTCTCTCTCTCTCTCCTCAGTTAGCTTCAATAAGTTCCATCTCGGCCTTGTCTGCGTACTTTCCTCCCAGACTGTTCTGACGCCAAGTCGAGGAGAGCTTGTCATAAACTGGACGGTTGTAAGTGGCTTAGAAAACAGGGGGCATGTCGGAAGAGGGGTAACGACGGGGGTGACCGCATAGACGAGGCATGTGGTGGGGAACGTTGTGGTAATGTCACCACCCAGGAGGACTGTACCGGAGATTGCTGCTGGAATGACGAAGCACTGCAATGTTTCAATCCTAAAGCTGGTACGCATCAGGTAACCGTATTGCTTAGACTACTGTACAGGGAGTGGCGAATTAATCAAGTATTAAGACATTACATGTACTTATTTAACAAATAGGTACTGCAAAGTGCAGGGTGATGGTTGTGGTCTGTGTATTTCAGAGCCCACACCGCCAAGGCCGCCAAAGGATATGACTGTGGAAGCCCAGCAGAGAATTCTGGACCTAGAGAGCGCCACGCTGCCAGGTAACTCGGATAG
>JAAUYG010067359.1_pt1 | contig 12967 bp, 9 predicted proteins | sample 7278091 | NCBI WGS metagenome assembly JAAUYG01 (sample SAMN14350201, study PRJNA611818) | marine sediment metagenome | isolation source: surface marine sediment (0.6m) | place: French Polynesia: Moorea | collected 2018-08
GAGAAATATACTCAATAAGTCAACGAAAGTTAGACAGTGTTTATCTCTTTGGTTGAGGGTAGATTCAAGACGTTTTTCAGATGTTTGTTCTTTGCTTAGTCTCTAAGATTAAGACAGTTAAAAAAAAGCAAACTAAGTGAGCAAAATCATGAACTATCCTCAAACCAAGCAAAATACTCAAATCAATTGCCATTTGCCTCATTTCAATACTCAAGAAGTTAATGGCATCTTATATCTTACTGTTGACCTTGGTATGCAAGGTCAACAACGCTGGAAAATAGATGGAACAACTGCTGGAAATATTGTGGTCACCAATGTCAATCTTTAATTTAATTCAGATGTAGTTATCTACCTGAAGAAATACCTGAATTTTTCCCCTAGTACTTACCAAAAGATAACAGCACAATATTAACAACCCACCTTCCTTATATTACTTCATATTACAAAAATAACATAAAAAGAACAATTTTTAAGCTAATCGCCAACTTACCTATGTGCGATCGCTAATTCCAGAAACCTATGTAATTTTTTGTCATACATTTTGCCATGCCGAAGGTAAGACATAGTCTGGCCAACAACAAGCTATTTATACTTTAAAATTACGCGATCGCTGAGAAATATTGAAGGCTAAAACTTATTACAGGTAACAGAAAATGGGATCGAGAGAGCAACTAACAGCTATAGAAACTTTGTTAAATTTGGGAGATGTTTTAAAGTCTCGCTATCGAATTTTACATCAGTTGGGTTATGGAGGATTTAGCCGTACTTACCTAGCAGAAGACATTAATCGTTTTAATGAACGCTGCGTCCTCAAAGAATTTGCACCTCAACTTCAAGGAACATTTGCTCTCAAAAAAGCACAAGAGTTGTTTGAACGAGAAGCTGGTGTTCTCTATCGGTTGGAGCATCCGCAAATCCCCAAATTTCGCGAATTATTTCGCTATAAGCAGGAAAATAAAGGACGCTTGTTGTTGGTTCAAGACTATGTTGAGGGTCAAACTTATCACGCTCTTTTAAATCACCGTGCTAAAGAAGGAAAGAAATTTAGCGAAGACGAAGTTAGCCAACTATTAATTCAAGTTTTACCTATTTTAGAGTATATCCATTCAATGGGAGTAATTCACCGCGATATTTCTCCCGAGAACTTAATCTTACGCAGCACGGATCAACTACCAGTACTGATTGACTTTGGCTGTATTAAGGAAGTGGAGAATAAGACCAAATCTCAATTAAGCTCGGCAATTTTTGATACCCCAGCTTTATCGTTAATGGGAACAGCTCTGGGCAAGAGTGGATATGCTCCACCAGAACAAATTGAACGCGGAATTATCTTTGCTCACAGCGATTTATATGCCTTGGCCGCAACTGCGGTAGTACTGCTGACAGGTCAAAAACCACGACAATTAATCGACCCCAATGGTTATTGGTGGGATTGGCAAGAAAAAGTTAATCTTAGTCATAAGTTGGAATGGGTACTGACTACCATGCTCGCTTCTAATCCCAGCGATCGCTTTGGTAGTGCTATAGAAGTTAGAAAAATTCTTGACGGTATCTCAGTTATAACTTCTACTTCTAAATTAACCAAAACTACTGCGAAGGCTACTCAACCTTTAGTGCAACAAACCTCAATTACCAAAGTTGCATTTTTACATAGTTTACGTTTATTCCCTAAACTACTTTTCTTTGTGCCTTTTGCCGCAGTTTTAATCTTAGGGGGATTTTTGTGTTTTAAGCAGCAAAATTTGAGTATTGTTGCTCCCACTGCTCCTAATTCCCCAAATTCTGTTCTGGTAAAGTCCCAACTTCAAGAACGATTTAGTCAAGGAGAAAGGGTTTTAATCCCCCAAACAACCACACCTGAAAAAGAGCTGGCTGTAGCTGCCTTTGCTCAAGGTAATTATGACGAAGCTGTATCTTTGCTATCTGCATCTTTAAAAACTGTTGCTAACGATCCAGAAGCTTTAATTTATCTTAATAACGCTCGGATCGCTCAAGAAAAATCTTATGGTATTGCTGTTTCTATTCCTATTGGTAGTGATGTTAATGCAGCACAAGAAATTTTGCGTGGTGTTGCTCAAGCACAAACTTTACTCAATCAAGAGGGTGGATTTGATGGTATTCCCCTCAAAGTAAAAATTATTAATGATGATAATAACTCAGAAATAGCCCAACAGGTAGCCAAAACCCTGAGTCAAAATAAAGAAATTTTAGGTGTAGTTGGTCATTATGCCAGTGATGTAACTTTAGCTACCGCCAAAATTTATCAATCAGCTCAACTGGTATCAATTTCCCCTATTAGCACCTCAGTTAAACTATCTAATCTTAGTCCTTATCTGTTTCGGACTGTTCCCAGTGACTATCTTGCAGGAAGAAGTTTAGCAGAATATATGCTGGAGAAAAGTAACCAAAAAAATGTAGCGGTTTTTTATAATTCCCAAAGCAATTATAGTGAGTCTCTCAAATCGGAGTTTATCGCTGCGGTTACTCTTGGTGGAGGACGGGTAGTTAATACATTTGACTTATACGATGCTAATTTTAGTGCAACTGAAAGCTTTAAACAGGCTATGGAGGCAGGCGCAGAAGCAATTATGTTAGCAGCTAATACTAGTACCCTCGATAAGGCTCTGCAAGTCGTTCAAGTCAATCGTCAACGGCTTAGTCTGCTAGCAGGAGATGATGTTTATACCCCCAAGACTTTGCAGATTGCAGGAGAAACAGCTCAAGATATGGTTTTGGCAATTCCTTGGCATATCAAAAGCCATCCAGATGCTGAGTTTGCCCAAGTTGCTCGGAAACTTTGGAGAGGAGATGTCAACTGGCGTACAGCAATGGCTTATGATGCTGCTAAAGCTTTAATTACTGCGATCGCTAGCAGTCCTAATCCGACTCGTATTGGCGTGCAAAAAATCCTTTCGTCTCCTAACTTTTCTACACCTGGTGCTAACAGCCAGATTAAGTTTTTACCTTCAGGCGATCGCCTGAAACAAATTGAGCTGGTCAAAATTAAACCAAGCGATCGCGCTCCGCGCGGTGGTTTACCCTCGAATGGGGGCAGAGCCAATCGCGAAGCGTACCCGAAGGGTAATCGTAATTTCAGCTATGAATTTACACCTATTGTTTCTAACTAAATTAAACACCAACAACTCACTAATTTAATCTCGCTAATAATTATTTAAAGGTAAAAGAAAATGAGAGACACGGCACAACTGATAGCTAAGTCAACGCTGATAAATTCGGGGGATGTTTTGCAATCGCGCTATCGCATTCTACATCAGTTGGGTGATGGAGGATTTAGCCGTACTTACTTAGCAGAAGATCTTAATCATTTTAATGAACGCTGCGTGCTTAAAGAGTTTGCACCGCAACTTAAAGGAACGTTTGCCCTAGAAAAAGCGCAAGAGTTGTTTGAAAGAGAAGCTGGTGTTCTTTATCGGTTGCAGCATTCTCAAATTCCTCAATTCCGACAATTGTTTCGCTATAAGCAAGAGAATAAAAAGAGCCACTTATTTCTCGTACAGGATTATGTTGAGGGTCAGACTTATCATACTCTTTTAAATCATCGTGCTGAAGAAGGAAAGAAATTTAGTGAGGCCGAAGTTAGCCAACTATTAAGTCAAGTTTTACCTATTTTAGAGTATATACATTCAATGGGAGTAGTTCACCGCGATATTTCTCCCGAGAACTTAATCTTACGCAGCACAGATAAACTGCCAGTACTAATTGACTTTGACTGTATTAAGCAAGTAGAGAATAAGACTCAATATCAATTAAGCTCGGCAATCCCTAGCGCCCAAGCTTTATCCTTAATTGGAACAGCTCTTGGCAAGAGTGGATATGCTCCACCAGAGCAAATTGAACGTGGTATTGTCTTTGCTCACAGCGATTTGTATGCTTTAGCAGCAACTGCAGTAGTACTACTGACAGGGAAAGAACCACAACAATTAATCGACCTCAATGATTATCGGTGGAATTGGCAAGAAGAAGTAACTGTTAGTGCTAAGTTGGAGTGGCTCTTAACTACTATGCTTTCTCCCAATCCCAGCGATCGCTTTGGTAGTGCTGTCGAAGTCAGTAAAATCCTTGACTCTATCTCAGTTAAAACTCCTACCCACAAACGAATAGAACTTGCTAAGACTACTGTGCCGCCTATCAGAAAAAAAGTTCTCTCTAACTTATTCAATCAAAAACCACCAAACAAAATTAAAATTCATATTTCGCCTACTTCACTCTCCAAACTGAAGTTTTTTGGCTCTTTAGCCACAGTTTTGATATTAGGTGGATTCCTTTGTTTAAAAGTACAAGATTTGGATGTTGTTGCTCCTGATGTTTCTAATTCAGATAATTCTGTTCCTATTGGTAGTGATGTCAATGCAGCACAAGAAATTTTGCGTAGTGTTGCTCAAGCACAAACTTTACTCAATCAAGAGGGTGGATTTGATGGTATTCCCTTCAAAGTCCAAATTATCAAAGATGATAATAACCCAGAGATCGCTCAATAGGTAATGCAGAAGTCAACTTGGTTATCGGTACTACCAAATAATAATGCAAAAAGCGATCGCTTCAGGACTTAAACCTCTAAAATCATCTTTTTTTAGCAGTTTTTTAATAGATTACAAATTTATTTTCAGCAATTAGCCTATCCTCACAATAATATTAGTTCACTTTGAACACTTTACCAAGTTGGAGTTTGACCAATGTTGCCAAAAACTATAGTTGACAAAATGAAATATACTGATGAATTTAATTCGCTACATTATGGGTATAAAAACAATAGTAAAAGTCAAAAACTCACCACCCAGATTAAAGTAAAGATTCAACAGCTTTCTCACCATGAAATTTATAGCCAGTTAACTTCGACGGATAGAATCAAATGCTTTATTTCGTATCACATTTTTGCTGTTTGGGATTTTGATAAATTACTAAGATCTTTGCAAAATAAGATAACCATCGCTTTACGAAGGCAATTTTCAGAATGTCCCAGTGAAATAAATAGATTGATTAAAGAAATAGTTTTCACAGAAGAAAGTGATCTTTATCCTAATGGTCAACCAAACGAAGATTTTACTATTTACCTCCGCGCCATAGCAGAATTAAAGATCGATCCTGATTGTCTATGGTACTTTCTAGAATCACAAGCTAATTTCGATTTCCTTAAACCAGGGATCAAGGAATTAGTAGAATTCAATTTCTTGATGGCTAGATTGGGATCGATGGCAGAAATAACGGCTACTTTTTTCTTCGGTCGAGAAAAACTGACTTCTCAACTATTTACTTCAATTATTAAGGTTTTACAACAGAAAGGAAAAGAATGTCCAATCCTAATTAGTTATACCGAAAAATTGCTCCAGGAAAATAGCCCTGAATCTGAAATATTAGCTTTAAAACTTCTCAATTATCTTTCTCAAGATGAAAATGAAAAGATTAGGGCATTGCAGGCGGGATTAGAAGCACTTAATCTCAGAGAAAAACTTTGGAATTATGCCCTCGCAGACATAGCAGAAATAACATAATGATTTCGACTTTAGTCCACGTTGAGTAATAAATTGTTTAGTTTGAGGAAAAGTAAATGTTAAAGTTTTTTTGGTTATCAAAATTGCAAAATACCATCCCTGAAGCGATCGCTCTATTATTAATCAGCGCTAGTGGGACAGAACCAGTTGAAATATCTTTTAAATGTCTATTATTTTTAGTTTACTCAATATTAATCAGATTAATTTGGAATAGCGCGATTTTGATTCATGGATTAGGACATAGTATGGCGATCGCTACAGTCGATCGACAATTATCTGTCTTGAATCTGACTAACATTTTTGAACATCGAAGTATTGAAGCTGTTTTAAAGTCATTACTACCTTTTAATCAGATATTTATTCCTATTCTTACTCTCTATCTCCCTATCTCCCCATCCCCCAATCTCCCTTACCTAGCAGCAGGTGACACCAATCAGGGACATATACGAATTAAAGCTTTAGGTGGTATCTTATTCAATCTTGTGGCTGTTATTATTTTTGTTTACTTCTGCCCTAATAATTTTCTCAGCCAAGCCTCGATCGTGGCGAATCTACTAATTGCCATATCTTCTCTTTCAGATATAGATGCGTTGGTAACAGGAGTAGCCGATTATTTTTACTGTGGTAACTTTGGCTTGATCGCTCAACGCAAACCAGACGATGGTAATGAGCTTTTACCAGCCAGAATGGTCAAAATAGCGCAAACAATGGGACGTGAAACCGAAATTCGCGGTGAACAAGCTGGTGGTGGGCTAGTTTTAGCTCGGGATGGCGATCGCATTATCTTTGTCGGTAAAAAAATAGTCAATCGTAAGAGAGAAAATTTAACTACATCTCTGGAAGCAGCCTTTGCCTATATCCGAAATCAAGCGATCGCCTCTGGGGTCAAACCCTCAAAATCCTCAGTGATGGGGGCATGGCATTATCGCTATGCTACTAGCGGTTCTCCCGCAACGGAACTAGAAACCCATTGGCATGAATGGATGAGTGCTAGAAACGCAGATGTCTGGCAATATACTGACCAAGAATGGAAATGTCAAACCAAAAGTGTTAATCATCGCATTACTCACAATGGTGACTTTGATACTTGGAAGCTATTTGGCAAAGATGTAGACAATGCAACATTAGGCTTATGGTTAGAAAGAATTTTACATACTTCTAATGCCACAAAGGGCGACTCTACCAAAATTGCGGGGATGATGGATTTATTAGTTACTCAAGGAATGTGGTTTGCTTCAGTACGACTAGCTTATCAAATGGCGATCGCGACTTCTATCGAGGCAGCGTTCGGCGGACAAGAACCCGCTCCTAATACACCCAATACCGCCCCTTCTATCGAAGATTTAACCAATTGGGCAGAAATCTTTCACAGTATTTTCTCTTTAGAGCGATCGCTTATCCCCAAAATCGATTTTGTCTCTCGCCACAAATACTTAAATCGTCTAGAGAAAAATCTTTTACAAGCGACTGCCAAAAATAAATCAATGGCAAAATGGTCTAGTCAACAAAGAGTAGCTTTTATTCAAGTTGCAATTAAGGCTTTTTTAAATAACGATTTATATCGTGCTACTCAAATATTTATTTCTAAGGCTAAAGGTAGTTTTGGTTTAGTAACAGTTTCCACTTTAGAGGAGGACCAATTAGTTCTATCTGCCAAAGGACAACCGATCTCTATTGGTTTCAATTGGCAGCAAGGATATATGGTTTATGCTTCCGAACCTGCCGCTGTAGATCGGATTTTGCTAGGAAGTTCCCAGTCTTTCCGTTTAGATTTAAATCAAAAAGAAGGAGAAATTGCCCAAGTCAGTGCCAAAAATATTACTGTCTACTCGATGAGTCAACAAAAGGAACTGATTCGAGCAGAATTAAGAAATAGATGGATTTCGATGAAAGATCATCCCTATTTACCCTACATTCAGTTTTCCGAGACTAACAACCAAGATCCTATTGCTAACGATATTAGCTCGATTCCTCGTGTACTGAATGAGATTCAAACCTCGTGGCAAAATCCCGCCTCTCTTAATCGTCAAAGTGCAGATTATCTAGCTCATCTCCTAACCGAAAAAGTCCAACGCTTCGAGGGAAGACAAAGAATTATGTTTCAAGCTGGATTAATCAGTCAGGTACGACGAATGACAACTGTCGATCTATTTATTACTGGAGAGGAAAATAGCCTCTGGTTAGGAGAAAAATTTGCCCAGGATTTAAAAACCGTTTTTCCTTTTTTGAATGTGGTAACTCTCTCAGCTAATGAGGTTTTGCAACAGCTAAATCAAGACTTTAGCCAACTCTATTTAGGTAAAGACTCCCTTGTATTAGCAATTACTCAGTCTGGCCAAACCTTTTCTACCGTGCAGGTTATCAATACCTTCGATCATTTGTCTAGCCAAGGAGTTATCGGCGAATTGTTTATCCTCACAGGAGAGTTAAGTAGCTTCCTGAATTCTACTGAAGGTAGCGGTGGGCTGACGACAATTTCTTCATCCCCTTTTTTAGATAATACCAATAATAAATGCCACAGAATTTTTGTTAATGGGAGTGGACGCAGAACAGCCGAATCCAGCACTGTATCGGTTGCTGCCGCTGGGCAGACTTTGACAGAACTCTTATTTTATCTTGCCAAACAGATGAGAAAACATTTTCCCCATTCACAACCTTTTGGCATGACTTTGACCGCAGAAAGTTTAATGGTTTTGGGGATGATGAAGGAAGATTTCCTCCATAAAAATGTCATCCAGATTATTGGCAAAAATGCTGAAGGAGAATCAATTAAATCTGCAATTAGGCAAAAACTAATTCAAGCTGGTTGCCGTTGGAGTCTTCATGTTACTGAAACTCCTTTGGCTTGGGCAATTCATGCTTTATATGTGTTGCTCACAGTAGGATGGGCGATTCCCTTCGGCGAGACTATCCCTTTAGTAAAGACATTATTGGGAGTAATCTTTAACCTAGCCAATTTACCCCAGAGCTTGTTTGAAGCGATCAGCTTCGCTGGTGCGCGGAGCGCAATCGCGCCTGTGGTAACTCTAGCAGATATTGCTATTTATATCTTTGGTTCTTGGTTGTGGACTTTGCTCATCCGTTATTTCCAAGGTAGGCAATTACTAGCACGGATGGGCAAAAGAACTCTGGTAATTGGTGATGTGTCTTGGGTCAACCAGTTATTACAATCCTACGTCAGCAAACTCTTTTCCCTCAGCTACGGCATTGCAACTATAGAAGTACACGGGGGCAATCCCCAGAATCATTTCCTTCATGCTTTTGGACATCGAGTAGTTCGAGGTACTTTGATCTGGTTGGGCGTACCTGATGGAAGGCGTAGTCAGCAACAGCAAAAAGCAGAAAATGCGGTGCTAATGACAGGAAAACAAGCTAACGGAGTGAGAAATATCAATGTCGGGCCAGAAATCATGGTGATGGGACATAACAGAGCGATCGCTAATCAGGATTTTAGTGATGCCATTATTTTGAATAGTAATGATGATTCAATCTACTTTAGAAATCCCACTGTAGCCGAGCAAAAAGAGCAGATTGAAGAGTTAAGAGAATCTTGTTTTGGTGCTTTTGAACGTTTACTAGCTAGCTATGTGTTCTTCTGGGCATTAGCCAAAAAAGTGGCTTCTTTTCCTTTACTCAGATATGAATATTGGAAGTCTCAAAGTCGAACCAAAATCATGACTACTGCTTCACCTGTTTCAGGATTGGATTTGAGTAGATTTACGAATAATAATCAGTTAAATCAAAAAGCTAAATTTAAAAATTATGCCGAAAAAAACTAATTTTACATAACCCTTTTTAAACTTTACAAAAAAGTAGTTAAAGTCAAAACTAACTAATAAAAATAGCAAATATTACTGTAAACAAAGTAATACTAATATCTTGATCCGTCACTATGTCGGAGGAAACCTGCGACGGGGCGGTGCGTTTTCTCCTTTAACCTTTACCTCTTTTCCTAATAAGGCAGTCGATTGCATATTAGGCATAATATCTGAGCAATATAAAATAACTTGGTTTACTAGTTTGATAATATTTACAATTTTCAGCATGAATTTCGCTAAATCATCAAAAAACTGAGGAGTATACACAATGAATTTAATTCTATCAGCAAAGGAAAAACTAGAAATAAAAAAACTCTTGCTGAAATCCTTAAAAACATCAGAATCAGAAATAATTCATCTAAAAAATAATTCAATCGCTCTTGAAATAACAGCAAAAAAAATGTCTAATTTATCCAAAAATAAAAAATTGAATAAGCTTCCTTCTATATTTCCATCTATTTCTCGCTTAACGCAAGTTTTTGATTTCATTGAATTAAATTATCACCAGCCTATTAGGTTAAAAGAAGTAGCTGAAGCTGTTAATTATTCCCCAAATTACTTAACTGATTTAGTGAAAAACTTAACAGGAAAAACAGTAAACCATTGGATTATTGAGCGCAGGATAGCAGAAGCAAAATACTTACTTTTAGAAACTGAAGATTCAATTGAACAGATTGCTTTAAAAATAGGCTATCAAAATATCAATCATTTTTACTGCCAGTTTCGCAATTATTGCCAAAATACTCCTGGATCTTGGCGAGATAAGCAGCGTTGTGAACAATATCAAAAGATTTCTAATGAATTAGAATATGTTTGATAAGTTTTAATAATTCCAATCTAAAAATAATTAAGTGATTTTTCTCTTATACCTAAATTTAGTTAATTATCAAGCTGAATTTTTTAAAAGATAATGAATACTGGCAAAAATGAAAAATTTCTTGTTCGCTTCCAAAAGAAATAGTAATTAAGCTTAAGGTTATTAGAGTATAAAATAGCACTTTAAAAATTAATTTTTAAAAATACGACTGAAAAGTGCATATAAAATTACTCCTCCCCGTATATAACCATATACTGAATCATAAGCTGTAGCCTTCTCAACAAAAAAGCTTTATTTTTTCAAGGACCAAATAACAGGCTAGCCAAAATTATTTCAGTCGAACAAGTCAAATTTGCAGAAGCATTTCTCAATCAAAATTTTTATGGAGATTTATCAAAAATGACAGATCTAAGCATTGACTTCACCCAAATTAATCTACCCGATACTCTTGAGATGGGAGATCAAGGTAGTGTGGAGTTTATTATCACTAATCACGGCCCTCAAATAGCTTTAGGCACAACAGGCATCAACCTTTTCACCTCTTCAGATCAAGAGATTAACACAAGATTATTACCTGATACTGGTCAGTTAGTTAATGATGGGCTACTAGCCAGCCAAGAGGTCGATCTTACAGGACTAAGACCAGGGGAATCTCGAACCTTTACTCTTGAATATGATAACAACACTTCTTACGTAGCACCTGCTGCTTACACTCTAATTGGGGAACTTGTCCCAGAAAATGGTATCAACATTAACATCGATAACAATCTAGCCAATAACCAGACTTTTGAGCTAGTTTCTGCCCCTGGTACTGATGTTGTTCTTGATTGGAATGCAACGGGAATTAATGCTGCAGCTAATCATTTTAGGTATGACTTAGTGCCAGAAGTTGGGGCGGCACCTCCACAAACAACTCGTGCCGCAGCAATGTTACACGCAGCCATTTATGATGCCGTTAACGGAATTGAGGGAGAATTCAACCCTTATGCTGTAGACCTAGAAGCACCAGAAGGTGCATCAGTCGAAGCAGCAGTAGTCGGGGCTGGTCACACCATACTATCTGAGCTTTTTCCAGAACAAGTAGATATGTTCGACCTTCAAAGGGAGCAGTCTCTGGCAGAGATCGCTGACGGTCAGGCCGAAAATGATGGCTTTGCCTATGGACACGCTGTTGCTACAGAATTACTGGCTTTGAGAGCCGATGAACTTGATGTCGAAGATCCAGACAACTACCCTTACAATCCTCCAGAGGGAGAAAATGTTTGGCGACCTGGTGAAGACGGGATTGCAGTCGGTGCGGGATATGGCAATGATGCTATTACCTGGGGTATTCTCAATTCTGACGATTTCCTTCCAGACGGTCCTTCAGAGTTGGGTAGCGATGAATATGCACAACAACTGGAACAAGTTCGGGTGTTAGGGGGAAAAGAAGACACTGCCCTGACCCAAATTGTCCGCACTCCTGAACAATCAGAAATTGCTGAGTTCTGGCTCAATGATCGAGGAGACTCCTACAAACCAGGTAAGCACTGGAATCATATTGCCCAAGAAATCGCTGTGCGCGAAGGCAATACCCTATCCGAGAATGCTCGCCTGTTTCTGCAACTAAATACTGCTATAGCTGATGCAGTTATCGTTGCCTGGGATGCTAAGTACACCTATGCTGACCCCAGACCAGTAACTGACATCACAGGACTTTATGCGATCGACGGTCGCGAAGACACGATTGTCGACCCAGAATGGGAATCATTTGTTGAGACACCACCTTTCCCTGACTACATTTCAGGACATGCCACCATCGGAGGAGCAGCAGCCCCAGTGTTGTCAAGTTTCTTTGGTGAAGATTTCGATTTTACGGCTGTTTCGCCAGATTTACCTGGTGTAGTTCGTTCTTATGACAGTTTTCAAGATGCAGCAATTGAAAACGCCAATAGTCGCCTTTATGGTGGAGTACATCCTTTTGAATCAGGAGTTGGAGAAGCATTACCAACAGGTAATGCCATAGGTGAATTTGTTGTGGCAAATATTGCTCAGCCGATTATATAAACCCGCTCTATCCTATCTGAAATGACACAAGAGGACTGCATGCGGACAAGTCGTTGGTGCTAGAAGCATTTACGTAGCGACAACGTAGTGAACGGTTGAGCAATGAGACGGGCAGTATCCCAAACTAAGCCAGACAAGTAAGCCCCTAGCAAAGTACAGGCGATACGCCCTAATAAATTTTGTCCGACAACAAAAACCGCAAAGCGACTATATTTAGACACATTTGATCCCGTAAATTTTTGCTCAACCCCATACATTATATTATCTAGATATTATCTAGCTTAGACTAACGAAAAGGAGAGAGAGACATAATACTGACATAATGTTCATCCAATCAAATCCCGATCGCCATCATAAAATATGACAACACTTGGATTAAATTACAGAAAGTATCATATAGTCTATATGAACAAATGTTTCAAATATGACTGTGATTTGAATTAAATTTGTTAAAGTTTTACAGTGAGAAAAATACCCTAATGCCCCGATGGCTCAGTGGTAGAGCGCGTCCTTGGTAAGGACGAGGTCACGAGTTCAATCCTCGTTCGGGGCTTTAATCGCTGTACAGTGACTAATTACTCTCATGGTCATTACTTTTTGGTGCGATCGCATTTATGAAAAACTCTAAAATAGTCTAGTCTGAAAGATTTTCAGACAAAAAATTAGGGTGTGGTCAAAAGTCGTTGGTTAAGAGCGATCGCTAATTTCTCAAGCAGTAGATGAGAATGATAATCACGAGAGAAGAGACAGCTAAGAAAAATCATCTTTACCCACAA
>JAAUYG010209992.1_pt1 | contig 12967 bp, 17 predicted proteins | sample 7278091 | NCBI WGS metagenome assembly JAAUYG01 (sample SAMN14350201, study PRJNA611818) | marine sediment metagenome | isolation source: surface marine sediment (0.6m) | place: French Polynesia: Moorea | collected 2018-08
ACATGACCCCTAGACTCAACTTGCCACATCACTTGACTCCTGGCTCTTGACAAGACAAGACCTACTGCATGCATGCTCTATCACAATAAACCAAGGCAACGGTATTCTTTGGCATTCTTATTATTATTGACCTCACAGAAGAACAGAACCCTAGCATACAACACCAGGATTCACACAGAAACAGCAATGTCCCAGGATTCATACAGAAACAGCAATGTTTCAGGATTCACACAAACAGTAATGTCCCAGGATTCACACAGAAGCAGCAATGTTGTGGATTCACAAAGAAACAAGATTAGCACACTATGTTGTAAGAAGCACACAAAACAGCATCTATGAGTTTGCTGCCAAGGGAATTCGTTGGCATGGAATTGCAAGTGAAATTCGTGCGTATGTAAAGTGGACCAGAGTGGCTTTTGAATCAGTTTGCGAAAGTAGGTGATTGGATTCCACCAGGGGCGATGCTGACATCCACGATTCCAGTTTGCCTGGGAACCAAAGCAGAAATGTTCAAGCGTTGCCCACCAAGCAAAACACACATACAACAACTTTACTGCATGTGCACAGACCACAAAACAAAGCAAAACTGGAACCAATTCTGAATGTGCAACTTCTTGTAAAACTTCTCCAATTCTTCTTGTTGATTTGACCAATAGAAATGTGTGCCGAAATCGAAAGCCGGAGCAAAGCAATTTCTATTCAGAGATTTGTTTGAGCTGACCATTGAAAATTCGTGCGGAAATAGCACCAGAGTGGCTTTAGATGGCTTTCCGAAAGTGGGTCACTGGATTCCACCAGGGGCGATGCTGACGTCAACGATTCCTGTTCAGTGACCTGCTTTTGGCGCGCAGCAACATCCAAGGGAGAAACGTTTCACTGCATCCGAGGCAATCGCAACTGACGCGCAAATTTTCAACAGTGCTGTGTGCATCATCATACACAAAACATTTTCAAAACAAAGTAGATATATATGCAACTGCTTACGAATTTATCAGTGCAATGCAATTGCAGCGTAAAATGCAGTTTCCGTAAAATTGGTTCCGCATTTGTTCAGGCCTTGTGTTACACGTTGAGAGAAGAAATCTTTGATCTTGTGATGAAAGTGAGAAGACAGAATTGCACAAACCGATGATTTGTTTATCTTCTGTGTTGTATTTCACTTCTGGGTTGCAGGGAGCCCGTTTCATGTCTGCACTTTCCCATTCAGCCTCCTCATCCGGAATAATCCATCGACTCAAACTGAAACACAGGGTGACCACCACCCCTACAGTCAACAACAAACAGCGTTTTCTGCGTCTCCCGATCAGCAAATACATTTTTCACATTTTCTGCAGGCTCCTGCATTTTTCAGCAGCAGCAGCAGCCATCGTAGAATTACCCGCTGAACGTTGTTTTATCCGCGAACTGGACGAAGCTGAATTTCGCGTGACAAGTTACGTACCGCGGCTGCATTGAACATTTCTGGCACATTTCCCGCCAGATTTTTGTTCAACAAAAAAATTCTTTTCAGGGACGGTAAAGTGAGTATATTCTATATTAAATAACCTGTTTTAAAAGGGTTTTACTTGCTGAAGTAAACCATAGCAAGACGGGAATGGGTTTTCTTGTTTTGACGGCAGAATTGACAGCTCTTTTGTGTGTGGGCGATAATAGGGTGATTCGTCAAATTGTGGCTCTTGCAATGTTGCTTTGCTCATCTCCGTTTTACGTTTTGGTCTTGAGTTGAGTGATGCAGAATTGCAAGAGTTTGACCACAGATTCTAAGTCATTGGCTGCCTCTTTTGGTTCCACGTGCGCATTGTAGTTGTGTGGGATATGGTGTGTGTGTGGCCTTTGGCTCGCGTCTTCAGATGAGATATATAGAATGAGGGGAGGGGGGGAATCACACATGCATCAACGCTCTTCTCGAGGCTCAGACCAGTGGGACAACAGATCCACTGAAAGACAGATGCAGACATCGGAATCAAAGTGCGCTTGTGGTTGTTGCGTGATTGTGTTCTTATGACAAATTACATCTGAGGCACAAAAAGCTTGAAGCTGGTGAAACGAGCGAGAGCTAGAGAGAGTCCCTCCATCCCTGGCCCGTTAAAGACAAGTGAATCAGAAGTGTCGTTACAGTCGCCTACACTTTCCTTTCAGAAGCATGGACAACAAACGGAAAAACTCAACACCGAAGGGAAACCCGCAGAAGAAAGCCAAGTGAGTCCGAACAACAAGGGTTGTCTGTTTGTGCAAGAACAAAAGCTCAAGAACAAAAACAGTGAACAAGTTTGATGCAGTTGCATTTCTTCTGTTCCCGTCTGTTTTGGCTGCTTCAACAAAATTTTGACTATCTCAAACGTCGAAATGGGGGAGAGGCGGAGGGGGGGGGGGAAGAGTCCCACTCATCAGGGAATTCGGGGAGCAGTTCCAAATTGTAGTGAACGAAAAATGAGATCCTTCAAATTGAGGGATTTTTTTTCCACACAATTGTGGGAATAGAAGTAAGAACCCTGCTGTAATCCGTTTGGGGTTTCTCTGGATCTGATGTCGATGCTGCTTTTGCAGAGGCGACTGGGACGATGAAGACCCTTCAGCGTTTGAAGCGGAACTCGCGATGTTGGAAGAAGTGGAGGCGGAGATGACGAGGGAGCCCACACCAGACCACATAGGTGAGTACACCCCACACCGGACCACATAGGTAAACAAAGTAGGACCTCCAAAACCAACAACTCACCAGTAAGGCCACTGGTGTAAGTGTCCACAGTTGCTTGACAGATACGCGCGCAACGGCAATTCACGTCGAGGCCACGTACGCGTTATGGGGAATGAGAGCCACCAGAGACTGAGGAAGCAAACATGAGTTCTGGTCATTTGAAGCAAACAGACCCGTTACTGCAATGACCTTCAGCAGGCCAGTGCTAAATTGATCAGGTTGATGCCTGGGAAGCCATGGGTACAACTTGCTTGCTATGTTTACAGGCGTCAACGTTCGGAGGCACTTCCACTGTTGCTTTGTTTACGTAGCTGACACTGATTGTTTTTTTTTACAGACAACGTTAACTTCAGCATTTGTATCTTCTCAGGTCAAGGCGAGCACACCCTGCATGTGACCAGTGATTCTGTTGCTTTACACAGTGTAAACTTCAGCGCCTGTTTTGTTGCAGGCCAGGGTCACTGACACTGATTCTGTTTACTTCAGCATTTCTTTTCAGTTCAGGGTCTGGAGTGGACTCTATACATGAACACGTGTTTACTTCAGCGCCTCTTGTTACAGGTCAGGGTGAGCACACCCCACGTGTGACCACTCTGTTGCTGTGCATAGCCTGTTTACAGGTCAGTTCAGACACTGACTCTGTTGCTGTATACACGTGTTAACTTGCCTGTTAACAGGTCAGGGTCCGGAGGCACTGAGCGCCGGCACCAAGTGGTCGCGACCGGCGCTGCCGGACATCAACCCGGAGCGCGACGCCATCATCTTCCAGCAGCTCGAGGTCGACTACTACACAGGTACCCCATACTCCAGTACTACACAGGTACTTTCATACCCATGCCCTGACAACAGGCAGAGCAAGGCCGTCATTTTCCAACAACTGAAGCACTGCTCCGGTTCCGTAGTTTTCTCCAGTCTGCAGACCCCACACCCACATGACGAGTACGCTAACCGCATACCTAACCCCAAACACATGCCTAAGTACACCAAGGCCTAAGGTACCGCTTATCCAAGATAAACACACATCAGCTGAGCAGATCTAAGCTACTGCTGCTACTACCCTATAAAAAGCCTTGCTGCCGCTAGACTCGCAGAGTATGTTCACACACACTCACAACTGACTGGCTACCTGTGCCCTTGCGAACTCGACACACATACGCGTGAAATGTGTTGAGTCACAGGCTCAAGTTCAGTGACCATTCTTTGTTGGGTCATGTTGTCGGTGTCCTTGGGATTGTCGCGTTGTTCTGGTCGTGGCTTGGGCCCCTCCCACAATCAGCCTTCCCGCGCGGCCTCGACGCTGATAAGCGCCCTTGTTTCTGCAGGTCAGCCGATGGCGGGCATGCCGGGAGCTCGGTCGGGCCCGGTCCCTGTGATCCGCATGTACGGCGTGACGCGCGCAGGCAACAGCGTCATGACGCACGTGCACGGGTTCGCTTGCTACCTCTTCACCCCGGCACCAGACTGCTTCCTCGACGAGCACACGCACAAGTTCAGGGTCAGTACTCACTCCCAGTGCAGAAAGGTCAGGGTCAGTACTCACCCCAGTGCAGAAAGGTCAGGGTCAGAGGTCTCAGAAAGAAAGTACAGGGTCACCAGTCTCAAGATCTCTTGCTGCTGAAATTTCAGGTGATAAGATTGTACAGCAAGTTCAAGGTCGGTGGTCTCGTGTGTCCAGCAAAAGTCATGGTCACTGGCCTCATTTCGCGAAGATCAGACAAAAGGTCAATTGGACAAAACTGGCACTCAACTCAGAGGGAAGTGGTTGTCAGGTCTTTGTGCTGCGTGTTTTGCTTATCCTATCGGACAGAATTCCATGAACTGTGCTGTTTCAGCCAAACACGGGCGGTGGACAGAAGAAAGAGAGTTCTCCTGTTTCCACCACACGCTCTCACATGTTTTCCGCGTGTTCACACGTTGTTGTGGGAGGGCACAAGGACAGACTGTCCCACGTGCTTTTTGATTGTTGCCACGTGTCTTCATCACGTGTTTGCAGGAGTCCCTGAACAATGCTATCCTGGCTGACATGCGCGGAGGACAGAAGGACGGGTTGTCCCAGGTGGTGCTGGCGGTGGACATCGTGCTGCGCGAAAGCATCTACGGTTACCACGGCAACAGGAAGACGCCCTTCCTCAAGATCACCATGGCGCTGCCCAAGTACCGTATCAACAGCAACCTGATGGTTTTTCGCAACTTTTCGAGAAGGAGAATTCGTCTTGAATTCAAACATCACTGCGACTTTTTCAAACCGTCAAACACTACCGAAGTGGATTTGTGGAGTCATGTCGTCATCATTAGACCACAGGAGTAGGAGTCGCCAGAAATCCTGGTGTTCTGTTGGTCACGTGTGTGGGTGTGCTTGCAGGTTCAACGCCACCTGTCGGCGGATCCTGGAGAAGGGATTCCCCTGCCCGGGATTCCCCCACCACGTGTTCAAGGCGTACGAGAGCAACATCGACTTCGAAATCAGGTCAGTCAAGGTCGAACTCAAAAACAGGTTAGTCCAGGGCAGAATCAGGTCAGCAAAGGTGAAAGCGGTCAAAACGTACAAAACTTTGCTGGACGAAGATTCGAAAACAACTGACTCGCAGTTGTCTTGACGACAGTTGAAAATATGGTCGCTTTGATTGATGAACATTGTCCCTGGGATTGGCTTGTCCAAAAGCTGTCTGAAGAATCACAAATCCTCTTGAAATCGAAAAATGCTCTTCTATTCCTCAGGTGTGTGGCAGTCAAGATTTCTCTCTGTGATTTTAGCACTGTTGCACTGTTTCCTCTTGTTTCCCTGCAGGTACATGGCGGACAGCAACATCGTCGGGTGTAACTGGATTGAGTTGCCGGCGGGCGCGTACCGGGTGCGCGAGCATGCGCAAAGGAAGTCGCGCTGCCAGCTCGAGGTAGATGTCGCCTGGAACAAACTCATCTCACATCCGGCAGAGGGCGAGTGGCAGGACATCGCGCCCCTCAGGGTCCTCAGCTTCGACATCGAGTGCGCTGGACGCAAAGGTGCGTTGCGTTGCTTTGTCGTTTCATCGGTTTCGGTTAAATCTTTCACCATTTTCACTGTGCGTGTTCCACCCATGAAATTTCGGGCTTGTCGGGGGGGGGTGTGGAGATTCCAGGTTTGTTGACAAATTCTGGGCCGCGTGGTGTGGGCCTTATGGAGCCATGTACGTTGTCATTATCGTCGTTGTGGAACCTCCCCTCCCAGCCAACCATTGCACCAGACACTTGTGGGTGTTATCGCTAAACCACAGGCTTGAAGGGCACACGGCAAAAAGGCGCGGCGCGGCCTTTTTGCCGTGTGTTCGTTATTTGCTCTAGCCCGCGCCGGACAACCCCAGATCCCCCCCTCCACCCCTTCCCAAGAGACCTGAACCGATCACGGAATGGGGAGCGCGTGACCAGGCGGCCTTTACGCTAAGACCCCTTGCACACCAGACGTAATCGAGAAGCGAAGCAAATTAGGACGTGCAAATCCTATTGTAGCAACAGGACTGTTCATACTAGGTAACAAGCAAAGCACTAAGCAACAGGCAACAAAATAGGACCTGGCTCTATTTTTTCGCGTCGCGTTGCGCGTCGCGTCCAGTGTGCATGGGGCCCAAACGTTTGTTGTTACTTGCAGGAGTTTTCCCGGAGCCGGATAAGGACCCGGTGATCCAGATCGCTAACATGGTGGTGCGGCAGGGCCAGCGCGACGCCTTCATCCGTAACGTGTTCACGCTCAAGCAGTGCGCGCCCATCGTCGGGGCGGAGGTGCTGTCGTTCGAGGACGAGGGCAAACTACTCAGGGTAAAAACTATATATTCTCTCTCTCTCTCTCTCTCTCTCTCTCTCTCTCTCTCTCTCTCTCTCTCTCCCTCCCGTATGTGTGGTTCTAATTCAGAATGTGTTCGCCTTTTGCGCAATTATCTCCTCGCGTGAGTGATTTCTTTGTGTGATGTCCCACAGGGAGTCGCATTTTTGGTGGTTTGACACGGCAGGCAGGTGTCATTGTTACCAGGGGTGGGGGCTTCGCCGGGGATTCCTGTAACGTCACGATGACGTCTCACCCACAGATCTGTGCACTGCTTCTTGTTACAACGTCTGTGACGCTTTTTGCGAAATTGTCGTCACTTTGCAGGGCTACAGCAGCGCATCTAATGTGCCGCTTCCTGAGTGTTTCGTCACGTTTCTGTTGTAGAAATGGTCGGAGTTCATACGCGACGTGGATCCGGACATCATCACCGGATACAACATCCAGAACTTCGATCTGCCGTACCTGCTGGACCGCGCCGCGCACCTCAATGTATGTCTTTCTACAAGTGCACATTCCCACCTAGATTGCCTGAGAGCTGCATACCCTTTGCACAGATAGGGCACACAAATGCAGTGACGGAAGCAGTGACCAAGAAGCTTCCATTACAGCTTCATCAAAACAAAGCCTGCTCTCACCTCTTTATTTGAGATCACATAAACCTGGCTTCCTATTCCCTTCACAAACTCGACATTACGACAGGCCGAAACTTTGCTTGCAGCTCGCACCCGAAGACGCTTCGGGTTAAAATGCCAGAAGCTCTTCCTCTGCCAACAGTGGTGCCTTGCACTGTTGCCTCATTCTGCGCAGCACACCTCAAGATCGGGCCCATGTACGGAGAAAACTGACTTTGTTTGTGTGAACTGAATCAAGAGTTTCTGAGATGAGTTGTGTCCTGTTTCCTGTTGTGTCCCCAATCAGCTTCCCAACCAAGGCCCATCACATGTACCACAGGGTGCCCTCGCTGACGGCATCTGCCACTGAATCTGGGTTTTGCTGCGCTTTAAGTGCCGGATTTCGTGTTGATATGGTCTGCAGTGTATTTGCTGTGCAACTGAAGGTTAGGTCAAAGCGCGCAGACCCTTTTCTTTGCTATCAGTACATTTGGTGCATCTCAGGCTGATAACCTTTGCTGTGCGTTCAGGTACCAGACTTCGCAGTAACCATACCGGCTGTTTGCTCTGTGTTGCAGGTGTCCGACTTCGTGTACCTGGGTCGGATCAAGGACCTCAAGTCGGTGATGAAGACGTCCACGCTGCAGTCTCGTCAGATGGGAAAACGCGAGAACAAAGTCATCAACATTGACGGGCGCGTGCAGTTCGACCTGCTGCAGGTCAGATCAGACTCCGATTATCGCTCAATACCACATGTTTGGGCTGAAAGACTCGAAGTCTTCTGATTTTCCATCCAGGAGAGGATCCTGTTTAGCGCCCATTTTCGTGTGGTACCCCCATTGTCTCCTCTGGTGTCAATTGTGTGAAGTCACACATCTGGAGCTGGTTGGAGGGGGGGGGGTAACAGAGACCAACGGCTTCTGCACTCTGGAAGGAAAGACCGGTTAAAAATCACCGGCCAATTGAGCAACAACATCTTGGTGTGAAAAAGCGACGATAAATCACCGTTTCCCACGATGTTCTGTGGAGAAGTAACATGTGCGCGACATCAGATAAAAATCAGATGCGAGCAAAACCGAACATGCGCATCGTTTGCTGGTGGAGGCGGGAAACTATTTATTGACGCCTTGTCATGGATACTCGTTGCCAGGTGTTGCTGCGCGACTACAAGCTGCGCTCCTACCGCCTGAACGCCGTGTCCTACCACTTCCTGCAGGAGCAGAAGGAGGATGTGCAGCACTCCATTATCACAGACCTGCAGGTCAGGCTCTATCTCTCTCTCCCCCCCCCTCTCCCTCTCTCTCTCTCTCTGTCTTCCACATCATCACAGACCTGTGGGCACAGCACTGTGTCTCTCCTCTCTCTCCCTCCCATGCATTGGCATTTGTGGCTCTCACGGTCTGACACACACCTGCTGCACCAGACAAACATTCTCTCACTCTCTGTTTCTATCACACTCACTCACATCACACTGACAAGTGAGTGTTTGTGTTTGCTCTGTCACGCACACATACACAAGCGCACACACACACACACAAAGAATGCATCGTCATTGACCGCAACATGTTTTCGGAATGTTTGTTTGCGCACCTTGTTCTTGATTTTCACATTTCACATTTTAACTTGCATCCCCATTTATCGCCCACTGTCACGTGTCACTATATTGCAGAACGGAAACGAACAGACGCGGCGCCGCCTGGCGGTGTACTGCCTCAAGGACGCCTACCTGCCGATCCGCCTGCTCGACAAACTCATGTCCATCATCAACTACATGGAGATGGCGCGCGTCACCGGCGTACCCCTCACCTACCTGTTGTCCAGGGGTCAGCAGATCAAGGTCATCTCCCAGCTGCTCAGGAAGGTGGGTCAAGGTCATCTCGGAACCCAGAGGTCATCCGAAAACAAGTCTGGGTTCTTTCTCTGTGGGTCAGGATTCAGAAAGGGGCAACTTTTGGTTCAGGAAGAAGCAACAAAACAACCCATGCAATGTTGGGATCGACTGCTGGGCACAATGATACCCAACCAAAGAGATTCTGAGTGAACCTGCAATTACTCACGAGAAGACAACTGAAAACAAACCATGTCACCTTTACAGAACAAGAAGGAAAAGACATTTTGCCATTTCCAGGACACCCTGCAACTTGTATTTTCAGTGTTCTGCAACTTGCTGGAACAGCTTCTGAAAAGCCCTGGTACTCCCTTGAAGAGAATAGACAACAACATTATCTCGTTTCAGACGAAGGAGCAGGACCTGCTGATCCCGACCTACACGTCTCAGGGCGCCGACGAGAACTACGAGGGCGCAACCGTCATAGAGCCGGCCAGGGGGTACGTTATGTCATAGAGCCCACCAGAGGGGGTATGCCACCGTCATAGAGCCCGCCAGGGGGTACGTTATGTCCCAGAGCCCACCATAGGGGGTGTGCCACCATCATAGAACCCTCCAGGGGGTCCGTTATGTCAGGACACTCATCAGTCAGGCCTTTTCCCAAGTTCTCACCAGAGTCGTTGCAGGGAGAACGGTCACAGAAGGGTGCGGGACGCAGTCTAGGAAAACCAGTTCCAAAGAGTAAATCTTCCCATTGGCTGTTTGCAGGTACTACGACTGTCCAATCGCGACGCTGGATTTCTCGTCGCTGTACCCGTCAATCATGATGGCGCACAACCTGTGTTACACGTCACTCATCAGTCAGGCCGCCGCCCAGAAGGAAGGGTGAGTTATCCAATCAGAGCTCAGAACAGAGAGAATTGTGAGTTGCTCAGTTTGTTTACCAGGGTGAGTCATTTGATGGCTGCTGTTTCGCTGTGTAGATGGGGGAATTAACAACTCAGAGAGGATCTTTTCTTTTCAGGTTGACGCCGGATCAGTTCATCAAGACGCCGTCCGGGAACTACTTCGTGAAGGCGTCGATGCGCAAGGGTTTACTGCCGGAGGTGCTCGAGAACCTGCTGTCCGCCAGGAAAAAGTACGTCCAACACGGGCGCTCAGTCAGCGTAAATTCCGCGCGGCAGCAAACTTTTCCACCTGTGGAGTCTTGGTTTGAGGAGTAAACTGTCTTGGTTGGTGGGGTGAGGGCCATCCACAACAAGGATTGACGACACAAATATGATTCCATGAGGCCACTCCTACTCTAAGAAATGGGTCACCTAAAAATAGACCATTTGATGCACGTCCAAAAAGCAAGCAAAATCTCACGCGTCAACATTTCTTTTGAGTGAAATTTGCCGCTTCTATCTCAGAGGGACAGAAATCTAGTTTTCACAGCTGTCCCAACCCCCATGGAACTAAACGTGTTTGAAATATCGTTCAACAACACTGTTCTCTCAGGGCGAAGGCGGACCTGAAGAAAGAGACGGACCCGTTCCGGAAGAAGGTGCTGGACGGACGGCAGCTCGCACTCAAAATCAGCGCCAACTCCGTGTACGGCTTCACCGGCGCGCAGAATGGCAAGCTGCCGTGCCTCGAGATCTCCCAGGTAACTACACTGTGTGCAGAACGGCAAGCTGCCCTGTCTCGAGATCTCCCAGGTGACAAGAGACACTGCTACAAATCGCGCGGCTTCGACACTGATCCAATGAAAACCAGTTCGAAATTGATGCTCTCTATCTGATTCTCTGTTTGCGGAGTCAGTTTGAGGACACGGACAAGGGGTCCTCATTGTTTGGGGAGTGACAGTATTCACAAATGTAACATTCTCTGACATCCAGGCACCAAATGACAATGCAAAAACTGTCTTGGGGCACGAGCTGCTCAGGTGGATCAGGTGACCACTCGAGCGCAAAGTCAAAAGATTTACTTGTTGTCTGACGAACATTTGGTTTTCTGCTCGCAGAGTGTGACGGCGTTTGGGCGCATGATGATCGAGCAGACGAAACAGCACGTTGAGCAGCACTACACCATCGCAAACGGTTACCAGCATGACGCCAAGGTAACAGCGCCTAGCAACGCTTCTCTGTTCTGCCCCTCCGCTGTAACGAACCACTGCAGTAAAACATCTGCGGGTTCTGTCTTGCAAGTGGAGAGAACCTTTAGAAATGGATGTTTGAGTGAATGCATGGATGTTCCTCAGAGCAACGAGAATCAATAGTGTCGAGTTTGCAAGGGCGCAGGTAGCCAGTCGGATGTGAGTTGTGCAACATCAATCTCTCTGGTAGGAAGCAACAGCAAGCAGTTTCATAGGCATAGGGGCCTCAATGAAGCTGCTCAGCTGTATGTGTTTACCTCGGGTACCTTGTACTGTGTGTTTACCTCAGGTACCTTGTACTTTAGCCTTGGTGTACTAACTGTGTTTAAGTGTGTATTTTGGTTTGGGTCAGCGGTATTCAAACTCGTCAGTAGAATTGAACAATCTCTCTGGTCACCGGCCCTGCCTACAGAGTCAGGGATTATTGCACAGGAATGTTCAACAACAACGGGGCCTTGTTCCCCCCCCCATCCTACACAACCCCTCAAAACCTGAAATGAAGAGAGTGACCTTGGCTTTTGGAATGAGGGTAACGCACAGAAGGCCATATTGGCCTCAAGGAAGTGAGTTAGACAACCGACTGACTGGACGCGGGGACCTCAGGTCACGACCAGAGGTAAGAGCAACGGAGTTTGAATAGAATTGAACAATCTCCTTGTTTGCAGGTGATCTACGGAGACACGGATTCTGTGATGTGTAAGTTCGGCGTCGCGACAGTGGCCGAAGCGATGGAGCTCGGGACCCAGGCAGCCGAACTCATCTCGGCAAAGTTCGTCAAACCCATCAAACTCGAGTTCGAAAAGGTCAGTGTTGTTCTGCTCAAAAACACATTTCACAGTCCGTCCCCTCCCCAAAGCAGCAACAACAAAACCTCGCTTGCCTGGCTTTGGAATTGTTATTCCGGGCGAATGATGTGGTGTCGCCCTTGCAGTTGGACCACCGATTCTCATACAGCACCACTATCAGCTGGGCTCTCGTGCTCCCAGTCTGGCAGCGCTACCTTGACGCCGACAAACGCCCTTGTTAAGAATGGGCAGAATGACATCCAAACAGATCGCAGCCTAAAACGTGCACATGTGCGTCATCATTGTCGTTGTAGAAACCCCCCTCCCCGCCTCCAAAAATGGTGTATCCCTCTAACCACTACACCTCAGGTGTGATGGTTTGAAACGTGGCTGAATTGACATCCTCTGCCGCGTGGCCTTTACGCAATGCGTGCGTGTTTGCTGTGGCCACTTCTTTTCTCTGCATGGAATTCGCACGCGCGGCCTCAACAGTTCTTTAGGAATATTTAACACGGTGTTCAAGATGGGACCAACCCCGTAAAGTTCTGTGTCCACCTGTCCATCAAATGCTCCTCATAAGGTGATCTAGTGATGCAGAGCGACCTCGACGCTGATAAGCGCCCTTGTTTCCAGGTGTACTTCCCGTACCTGCTGATCAACAAGAAGCGTTACGCCGGTCTGTACTTCACGCGGCCCGACACCTACGACAAGATGGACTGTAAGGGCATAGAGACGGTGCGGCGGGACAACAGCCCCCTGGTGGCCAACCTCATCAGCACGTGCCTGCAGAAAATACTCATCAACAGGTCAACTGCTGCTTGAACTTCCGTTTCCGCCCACGTGACATGTGACACGTGACTCGTTTCTTCCGCGTTTTGTCCACGTAGCATCAAAGGGTTTTCGCCTGTCCAGACGTGTAACGCACCACATGAAAATCCCCATTTGGCACGACACATACACCTGACGTTTCCATAACCCGTCAGCGAAAAAGTACAGACGCATCAAACCCTGTCCGCCACACACCAACACAATACATGAACACCTGTGAAACCACCGACCCCTCGACACAACTGAACTAAAAAGGCCGAGCGCGACTGTAAGTCGAATCAGAT
>JAAUYG010062903.1_pt1 | contig 12966 bp, 7 predicted proteins | sample 7278091 | NCBI WGS metagenome assembly JAAUYG01 (sample SAMN14350201, study PRJNA611818) | marine sediment metagenome | isolation source: surface marine sediment (0.6m) | place: French Polynesia: Moorea | collected 2018-08
AAACTGATTTGAGTGAGGAGTAGCGATTTGAAATAATGGCTCCCATAGGGTCCCATGTTAATGAAAACGAAAAAAATCATTAAAATTTCAATTTTCAAAATTTCAAAAATCCCACACGTAGTTTTGTGAGGACCATTGGGAAGAAAATTCAGTAAAAGTTTGAAAGCTTTCGGCTGTGATTTGTAGGAGGAGTAGCGTTTTAAAATTTTGGCTCCCACAGGATCCCATGTTAACGAAAACGAAAAATATTCATAAAAAAAAATGTTTTTCACAAATTCAAAAATTGGCCCGGCACATGGCCCAGGGGAAGCACCAAACAAAATTTGAAAGGAATTCATGCAATAGGTTCAGAGATAATCGATGCCAGAGACAGAGGGACGACGGACAAAGACCCCATACCATGAGCTCTGCTGACATAGTCTAGCAGAGCTGATGATCCTATAGGAATATACGTTCAAACAATACAAGAAAGGTTGCCGGGAGCGCAAGTTGATTTTTATAATAAAAATTTCAGGAGTGTCTGTACAGTGTGTGTAAGGTTCGTAGGTTACCGTGTCTACGCGGTGCTAACGAGACTTTCAACCACAAAGACCAATTGAAACTAAAGATTTGAAAATAAAGCATCATGTGTGCTTTTACCTACTGCTTTATCGCATGGAACTGCAACTGGAAGTGTTTTTAAGATGGGGGAAATTCAACATAGAATTTCAACATAGAAATAAAGTACGGTCTATAATGACTACCAATCTGGCTACATAAAGGGGGAACTTTTGAAAAAGGTCAAAGAAATCCTTCTTATTTGCGCAAAGCCAAAAACTTTCACTGTATAGTCTGTTGGGTGCTAAGGAGGAATGCACGTTCAACTTATATTGGCTTATCCAGTTTAAATATATTACAATAAATAAATTACCGAACGTGTTTTTATGAAGTTTTAATAAAGAGGGCTTGCATGTTTATACTGTTATACAACCTAAGCGAACATCGTAACCATGCAGCCACCATCTTACTGATTATCTTGAAAATGTTGCGGACGAAGACTTTTGAAGCTGGTTCGGGTGCATGTAGGTGATACGGGGAGCCGTGTACTTCTTGTGTAATGTACCTTTTACGGAGACTTTTAAACTTCTTTTAAGAAATGGATGATTCATTTATCATATTTTTATCATCCTTTTTTTGGTTAATAGCTGTATCTGTTTTGTTACCCTTCAAAAGTCAGTACTAAAAAGTTACATTCTATTATGTTCCAATATTCTTATATTCCATTCTGCCAAAGGTCCTTAAAATACGTGGTTTGGCAGGGGTGTTATACGAGGTTAGCCCTGGGCTTTTGATACGGGGTTTGTCAGGGGTTCTTGGCGTATACCGGTATACAGGGTTTATCCGGGCCACAATACATGTATTAGTATATATACTAGCAGATAACATTGAAATCTGCCAGAAAACGGGATTTAATATCACTGGGCGAAATTTCACTGATCCCATGGTCGAGATCCCAATCTCGGACCAGATACCCTTTAGCTAGTTTCTTTTTACAGGACGAAACTATCTGCCATATCTTGAGGTAAGATTAAGCTAGGGGCCCGGGTCTATACGGCTGGGGTGGGGAGAGACTGTGAACTTGTGTCTGCCAAGAACTTCTTCCGCAAGCATCTTGAGAACGTGTTGTCCGAGCGAGGCACGTTATACAAATTTGGACCTACATAGTGGGTTACCATGGCGACGAGACGTGCGTTACTCCCCACAAAGCCTGACCCCGACGTCTGGAAGCACGTGATTTATATCTCGCGTCCAGGCGACGCGGACTAGACGTGCGCAATAATGATTTATAGAGCTTCGTGTCACATTAGAAGGGATTTGTGCGATAGCCCGAGGGGTCTAAAACTGATCAGGCTTCTTTCCAAACCGCTCTTCCCTTTGTACGTTACGGGACGGGGGAAGGGGGATAGGGAGGGGACCGTCGGCAAGAAAGAAGGTCGCGACTGCATTTAGCGGTCTGATCGATGGCCATCCCAAACAGTTCAATAAAGCACTAGTTGGTAAGCTAAACACCCTCAAACGGGGACGCTTATACATGTGCGCACTAAAACGGGCCCCACTGTACATAAACTGCCTTACTGCCAAATACTGTTGGAGATTTAATTTTTCAGGAAGTCGGCTCCGAGAAGTGGTATTTAGTTTTATATCGGCCAACAGCTGCACTTATGTCGATAACGTTAGATAATTGCGCTTTTCCACGCGGAGATTGAAGACGCGGCTCAAGTCTTTGCTCTCTGCGACAAATTTAGCGTCCCGCTTTTGCTATTAGTGCTGCTCTCGATGTGCTGACAATTAAATCTTCAGAGCCCCGTTGAGATATTCATGAGAAGATTTGCATTCAGTAATGACCCATCGATCGGTCCCAGCAAGACCTATCAGCAATCACAACTTCCAGATGTTTGGGATGGCGAGGTGAATTTTCAGGCTGGCACGTCGCAATGGATTCTTCGGTAAACGTATACAAGTTTCCATAAAACTGATAAACGACCACAGCATACTGTATAAAAGAGAACAATCAGTCTAGAATACTAGATCTCCTGAATTACTTATCTTTGATATACGGAAATCATACATAACAAGAAAGGCCGCTGGACACCCGCCGAAGAGAGATAGGCCAACCTGCATGGGACGCCAACAGAATCACAATGTTCGTCTATGCGCCGACCGTAAATTTCGACTTTTCAGTTTTCTGCACACAACTGGTGCGCGGGGTGTATCTACCGTATCATGGTGCTTTGCGAAATAATCCAAAATACGCATAGCCTCGAATGAAAGGTTTTAGTCCCCGCATAACAATTTTTAGTAGAGCGCTCAAGGGTCAACTATACGCGATTATAGCCTATCATTAAGAACTTCACATATTAATCAATAACATATCAGTAAAGCGCAGTTTAGTTGTTACAATCCATTAAAATTAAGTGAACTTGCGTTTACAATTTTAATATCGATCAATCAAGGTTAGTTCAATCCAGTGCTGCGTTTGAGACCTTCACGGGACCAAAATGTGTAGTCCAATGACAAGAGGCCTCTGCCCTTCACTAAAATATATTTGTTGTGCATGTATATAAGGGTTAAATGAGTCACTTAGTTAAAATTTCTTGCGGGGTCACACTTGGCAAATCCGTAAATGCATTTAATACTAAGATGTAATAGTAACTTTATTGCTGTATCTATTTAGATGATATAGCCACTTAATGAAGATCAGTCTAGTTAAAATAATTATGTAATATTTTGGTTCAAATCTCCACAACAAGACGCGTGTGAACTGGCTAAACGTTCATCCCTTTCTTGGGTAGTGCATGTGACTTTAAAAATTTACCTTTCACTGTTTCGATTATATGCAGTTTGCATCAAAATTTTAGGATTTTTTTTTACAAAATAAATAATAAGTTTTCAGATAAATGCCTCTGGCAAAATAAGATATCCCTTACGTCGCAGATGGTTATAGGTTGTTTGCGAACCTAAAACCAGATAATCGAAAAGACAAACTTCGGGCTCAAACGAGTGTTCTTTACAAGAGTACGAAATTCCAGTAGAATAGAGAAGTAGATACTAGGTTAAAGACGATTTTCTAGGAATGTAGGAGTAATTCCAATATTGCGTCATTTTTAGTAGGAACAGTCTGGTTCATTTTGGGGGATATCAAAGATCAGGCTGTTAACCTTCATGGTTTTAATCCGAATTTACAACAGTCTGCGGAAACTCTGCTTCTGGTACAGGACCATATTAGGGAAAAGCGAATGGAGTACAGTGCACACATGGGTTTGACGCCTATATGTAAATCATAAAGTGAAACGCCGTGTGAATGTTTTTTGGCATCACCGGATTGGGAAAGTAAACTGTGGACTATCTGCGTCCCATTTACAGAATCTAATAACGGTCTTGGAAGCAGAGAAATGATGAATAACATAAATATTGCACAAAGCCAGTCAATAATAAACTGGAAGACCGTATTCTAAAGCCATGAGATGAGTGGTAAAACTGTACCAGTACCAATGGCGTATTTTCATTCAGTCTGCCGATTTCGAGGCTGATTCAGTCAGCGTGGCTGGTTCTGTAAATCGATGGGAAGTTCCTAACGTGCAAAGACTGTCTTCTCGTTCAAGCCACCAGTCGCGGCAATATCAACATGGTTCCCGTTTTTCCCTCTCCCGCCCTAGAATAGCCCGCCGAGGCCATATTTTAAGCTCGGATCAATACACCACATGCCAAGTCCTGTTCTCTGCACACGCCGATAGCGCGGTTCTGTTTGGGTGGGGTAGGGGACATTGTGGAGGGAGGGAGAAGGGGGGCGCCAGCTGCTGCCGCGTCTCTCTGTGATCGTAGCATTGTCTCCAGACGCTATTAAATGTCCACCCAGGGATAGACGGGGTTAAGTGCCTACTTGGCCCAGCAGATTCGCCCCCTAAGGACAAAGGGTGCGTGTGGGGGGGAGGAGAGGAAATTGTTTGAGCGTACAGTAAGTTTAGCTTGTACAGATATTGATCTTGTAGAATGCAAGCCGGGGAGAATCGTAATCAATATTTGCTATAAACCTCCGGCCTGTCCGGATGGTTGGATGTACAGACGGACGACGGTCCCCTGAGATACTCATGCAACAGATGGCTCCGTAGTGAGGACTTTACACCACATGTGCAGCAAGGTTTCAGTTCGTCTCAATGTCATGCCTCGGATTATGATACAGTTCTAATGTTTGCTATTTTTTATGGGGAAATATTGGTAGTTGTTAGTGCGGCAAATGCACATCTAGTAGGGCTAAACTATGCATGCAAAGAAAACCTGTGCAATCGTATTAGTGTGGTGGAACATACTTCGGCTCCAGTTGAAAACAGAATTCAAATTGCGAGATACAATTTCAATACAATTTATTGTATAATAATGGGTCAGACATGTAAAAGTACAAATATTGCAATACAACCGAACTACAATGGAAACGACAACAAACAGAGCGGGAAATTGTTTGTCTGCGAGCGAGACCCTAACATACAGCTTTGGTGCGAGCATTTTGTGAAATATATCTCCAGGAAAATTCCTGTTTTTAGATATATCTTTTTTTTATAAAATATCTCTCTGAATAGCACTATGTTGACAACAGTGTAATCTGCTCCCCCGGGGCATTTCATTGACCCTGGGGGAAAGACACCTGATTGGAAAACCATTCGTTAACACTTACAATATTATCAATCAAAAATCTTAAACTAAATATTGGGAAAGTGAGATGGTCAAACGATGCTCGATGCATTTCAAGTTAGGATATAGCTCTCCTGAATGAATAACGGCAGAGAGCAGCGAGTAAACTAACGGCATATCATAGTCAAACCTTGATCTTTGTTCATGTTCAAAATGGAAACAGTGGGAAACAGGAATAAAGTGGAGAACAAAGCCTCTAAAATCTTAGCTACTACTAGCAGGAAACCAACACAGACAGTGAACAGCTGGAGCCAACTCAGCGGCCAGTCCCTCCAAAAACATGGTACACAATGAAGACATTGAGAATAATACTTCATTTGTCACGATTTGGTGTTCAGTAGGGGAACACATACAAGTCAATCACCACTGGCTCCAGTCTCCGTCTAGCATTATCATGAACAACCACAAAAACAACAAGAATTCTGGAATGCAAGCGACTAGTGTAAATATGTAAAACATTGAATTGAAATGGTAAAATGAAAGAAATCCTTATTAAAGAACAAACTCTTATTATGCTTGCCCGAGCCAAGGAAATTTGACTCGTGGTGGGCAAGTGCATATCGAACCCATACACACCAAATATTGAAGCAGTAGTCCCTCTCAGGGGTTATCACTGTCACCTCACTTAAAACTAACTACCAAAAAAGCTTATCTAGGAAAACCCTCGTTTCCACCGAACAAGAATCAAGACTGAATTGTGAAGAAATGATACTCCCTATCCAAACTTTTGCCACAGTGGCAATACCAGGAAAACTCTGTGGTACAGTACTGTATGTAATAAGCCCGGTACCAGTCGAAGTAGTAAATTCGATGTAAAAACTTGCAGTATCAAAACACATGCATGTGTGTATACGATTGACATGTGTCCGTGGTGGGAGGTAACAGCATTGAGTAACAGTCACCGGCACATCCCCTGTTAGTACTCCCACTAACAGAGGACCAAACCTAAGTCTACAATAAGCCCAACAAACCAGAACCAGTCAACAAGTCACAGCACTGTAATGGGAATGGCCCGGCCATTCTGTAAGGGGAGAGCTTGGCTAGGCTTTGGAAGCCAAGACCTGGACCAACTAACAACCTACAATCACTGCTCAACAACCAACAACCTGGCCTCAGTCTTTCAGCTCTCAGGCCAGGTTGCGAACTCCAAACTCAAGCTGATTGGCAAGGGAAGGGGTGCACAGATAGGTTGCAAAACTCGAGGAAGAAGGAAATCTTTGGCAGAGACCGTGTTATAACTTTTGTGCCTAACGGCTCTCTCATCTAGGACCTCTCCCTAACCCGAATTCGCACACCATTCATACTACTACAGCAGCTCAGTGGGAGGAGAATACAGCAAGCCAATACTTGACGGTCAGACAGTCAGCAGTTTGGACAGAGCACAGCACAGCATCCCACTCTTCTAGTACATCACAGTCACTCGCCTCCTACCCATGCTGGAGTAGGACCTTACAACAGTCACTCACCTCCCACCCACACCACCAACACCAGAGTGGCACCTTACAACAGGATTAAATGCTACAGAAACGTTACATCTCAAAAACTTAGCCTACTGGCAGGCCATGCCCGGACCTTCCTTGTGTAAACCAGGTCAAAACAGCCCAGCGTAGGCAAGGTAGGAAGATTGGGAAAATTACTGCACAGCCAAGTTCATTTACTGGCAAAATACTGTACAGCAACGCACTATGAAAGTACTGTACAGTAAAGTACTAGGGAGAGATTAGATCGCCAGATTGGTGGTTTCCAACCCCAACCTTGGAATGTGATCAGCGGAGTATATAGATATATGTATATAGATATATATAAATTGAGAGTGGGGCTGAACATGAGAGCCCCCACGGGGCCGATAAATCTCGCTTCACTACACCAACCTTTGAGGTTCCACAAAAGTGTGATTATCAAATAAACTGACTATATTCAATATTGATGGTCTTGTATATATATATACACATTTCGTTCAAATTCATGTCATAGTTTGTGCCATCTCACTGACCTAAGACTAGGTATAACAATTCTATATGGTACAATATAGTATGCAAAAAAGTGCTCAGCCTATGAAAATTTTCGTTCCAAACGGGCACACCTCATGGAAGAACAAATTGGCATAAAATCCCCAGCAATCCCCCAGCATGGTTTTGATATCATGCTTGTTAACGTGTGTACACCTCTCTCGCGCTCTCTGATGACATTAAGCCAGACTTTCCAGTCCACTGCTTACTTGCCAGACATAGAAAAATAGATTCTTCACTACTTGGTTTTTAACGAGTATGTGGTGTCCACATCGGCTCAGCTTTGCCGATTAGTGCACAACAAATTCTCTATCTGGCTCTGATCGAGTTGCATCCACGATGGACTCGGCTTCATTCCACTACATGCAAATTTAAAGGACCATGAAAAAATTTTCAATTTCACATAATTGCCAAATAAGGGAAGAGTGCTGTACATGTTAAATAATAGACCAAGGGGATGGCAAGGGGGTTAGATCAATCAAAACATATGTAAAATATGGCTTCAGAACATGTTGGGAGTTAAACTGTTAGCTGTTGTTAAAGAAAATGGATCTCAAATTCATAAATAGCACACACATACAAAAAAGTAAATACAAACACACCATTTCGTTAGAACAAGAAGACTTTCAAAATGAATTGGGTTTTGCTACAATTACGAATAAAGTGTTCGTTGGTTTCAGTTGTGTTGCCTGAACAAGAAGTGAAATAGAAAGACCATGCAGTTAGTGTCCGAGTTCTGGCAGAAATAAACCTAGACAAGCAAGCCATTGCATAGATGTGACGATGGTCACTGCCAAATCTTAAGTCACAAAGAAATTGATATTGCAATTTAACAGCCAAGATTCCATCAATCTTGAGGCATATCGACTGAAAAACTTCAGGCATGGGTACAAATTAAGTTGTTAGTTAAATTAAAATTCCTACGTATCAGGATATAAGTAACTTAACTATACACATTAACAAAATATAAAAAAACAAAGAAAGGTGTTTTGTTAAATGATATTTACTAAAGTCTTTGAAACAAAGAAAAAAGATGATAAATATTGAGATTCTCAGCATGAGGCGGCTGTGATCCTAGCCAAGTCACAGTACAACAAATACTGACAACAAATTAGGCATTTCTCTAGTGCTGCTGCAAACACTGGCACGGCGTCCACTACCAACACAAAGCGAACAGTCAGTAAGCAGTCACAACAAACAAAAAGGCAAAAAAGCATGAAGAACATCTTAAAATCGCTTAAATCTTTCGTTGTCCATAGCCAAAACAAAACATGGAAATATTGCTTAATTATCACTTATGAAATGTCCTTCATAATCTAATGATAAAGACTAAGACAACAAATCACTTAGCAAGAATAAATAATGAAAATATGTACACCGCCATCCTACCTGCCATGTCTCAACAAAAATCCTGTGCAAGATCTTAACATGAACATAGGTACATACAAACACAAATGTCTACTAAAAGTCTAAACATAAATAAGAGAAAATATATGCAAGTAGGAAACAAAAATGCTTACGTGGGACAAAATAAAGATGTCTCGTTTAAATTTGCTGTGTGGAACAGGACAGCCCCCAGCTAGCCACTGCTGGGTTGGAGCTTTCAGATCCTTCCTTCCAATGACTTTTACAAAGCAGACAACCAGTACTATAGTACTGGCACCCAGTAGTATAGTACAAATGCCCAGTACAGTAGTACTGACACCCAGTACTGTAATACCAACAACCAGTACTGTTATACTTGCACGTACTGTTGTATTGATAACCAGTACTATAGTACTGGCAACCAGTATCAATAGTACTGTATACCAGTATTAGAGTACCGATGACCAGTAGTACAACCAGTACTATAGCACTGACAAGCAGTACTGTAGCACTGACAAGCAGTACTGTAGTACTGACAACCAGTACTGACTCAGTCACGAGTCACGCATCAGAGTTCACTTGTACAAGTCCATGTTGACTAGCTGCATCAGTAGACAATTATACGGCTAAGGGTTTGGGAAGCTAGGCTCTACCCTTATGTGTTTTTTTGTTTCTTGAACGATACTTGCAAGACTCGGTTGCCCAGCGTGTAACCATTTAGGCTTTGGATCGCCATAAGGGATTCCTCATAATTGGTCATTGTCACAAAACCGAAGCCCTTGCATTTCTGTGTGGCAAAATCTCGGATGACCTTCACATTCTGCACGGCGCCAAAGGGTCCAAAGAGCTGCCACAGGACCTGGTCCTCTGTCTCTGGAGCTAGGTTGTACACAAAGATACACCAGCCCGAGCCATTCATGGTGTTCCCCGTGATCAGGTTGTTGGCCATCAGACCACTCTCTAGCGGGGAGAAGCGGGACGACAAGCTGGAAAGAAACAAAGTCCGGTAAAAAGAGTTGCAACACTCAGCCTGCGGCTACAGTAAAAGCTATCTGGCAGAAAACTATTTTATTTTTAAACAATTTCAAAACGACATTGAAAATAATGGTATACTAGTATTCTAGAAGCAACTTAGATCTAGACAAGTTAACAGGTGAACCACTCCATGGGTTTCCTGAATGAAAAAGTATCTTTAAACAATTTAAAATTTAATAGATTTCACTGGCAATATAACAACTTGAGAGGGTCACAAGACAGCATTTAGAAGTTAAGAACACAGACCAATAATAAAACTTCAACTGAAATAAATACAATGTAAATAAAGAAGACCTTGATGCAACTACAGCGTTACAAAACTTAAAGTGTTAGTATTGTTTATACAAACAAAGTGCATAACATGCTCCATACAGAGGCCACATAAATGATGAAGCATTAGCGTTTCCTGCCCTTACTCTGTCAAGATCAATAGATGCATATCGGGATATGGGATAAGTACAAGGACAGATCAGTGATCAAGCTGCACCAGCATATAGGTTAAGGGAGGATTCCACATATGTTGCTAGCTACTTGACAAGCCCTCACCCCCACTGCAGCCATCCCCTGGCCATCAACTCCTGCCTCAGGGCTTCCTCCCTAAATTTAACTTTTTTTTTCAGTCTTTCTTTATTATCCCAGAACCCACAAACCAGTTCTACGGGCAGACTACTGGGTTTGTACCTGCTGACAGAATACGGGGTCTTTGCCGTCGTCATCTTAGTGGAAGAGGTCTTTTCGACACTCCCATGTTCTGTACCCCCATACACGCTCATTCTGAATGTAAAACGGTTCAGGAAAGTACATGAGAACTCTTCAGCTAGCGCGAAGAGGAGAAGATATAGCCATGGCACCAGCATGGTTTCATACTTTTAGTGGAGCAACAAAATACACGAACTGTCAAAAATTAGTTTTCTAATGCTAGAAAAAAATTACTGAATGGCAAATAAATACATTAAATAATCACAAAAAAAAAAAAAATAGCAAACGGAACTGTATGAAACGGAAACTGAAAAAATGCACAATGTAATGCACATTGCAATTATTAAAAACAAGTTAAGCTTAACTTAATAGAACACTAATTTTTATTCCATCCAACATGCCAAACAAATGAGAAGGTGGTAACACTGATATTGCAGCTTATTTCTGATGGTAACTACTGAATACTGACACATCAACGTTCATGCGTTCGAAATATTTCAACAAACAAGAGAAAACAGCCACAAGATACCCATCAAAGCTCCACTACGCATATTACAATGCAATTACAAGTGGTCACTTATTAACTGTTACACCAAATTGTTCTCAATCCATTTCTATCAAACTTTCATGGAATAACTTGTGGCAACATAACCAATTAACCATACTGAATACAGTAAACAGAAAGATTACTAGTACTTGGCTGCTGCCAATATACACATGTACATATATAAATGTACATGGATTTTCATCAGTGCAATGTCCAAGACTTCACTGATTTTTTTTTTTTTTTTCATGCAGCCATACACACGGAACCAACAGAAAGATTAATTTTAACAAATTATTATCTAGTAGTTTCTTACGACTTTGGTGAAATAAAACAATGGAAACAAGACAACCAAAGAATGAACACTTAAACAAGAGATAAGGAGCTGTAAGTGGCAGGCAATTCCGTTGTACATGTACATACCTGAAGCGTCCTGCAGGGTGGTGAATGGGTCCGAGGAAGCGGCGTTGAGGGGTGAGGTACTGGGCCGCAACAGGGGGAATGGGGAGGACATTCTTCGTGGAACTTGGTGAGTTGGCAAACTTGACTGTAATGGGTTCCGTTGCTGACTCAGGGATAGTTCCATTCAGCTGTTTGATGGCTCGCTCCGCTTCGCATCGCTGATCGAAACGGATGAATCCAACACCTTTGGATATTCCTATAACAGACAAAGGCCAACAGGCATTCAGCCTAGGAACTCAAACTGGATCCAAGACATAACTCTGGTCAGAATTTTCGTTCTATACAATATAATACCGTATTGCTATATCCTGGACAACAATGATAAAAACACAAAAAAGGTTCGAATATTCTACGTTTCAAAGTTTTGTTAAAAATACATTCTCTGATCACTTCATTTTATTATCAAAAAGTTCAACAAAGGCACAGACATATATTTTAAACTTTCCAAAAAATTTATCCTGTTCTACAGGTCATATGTTTTTGTTCTTTTTATTTTTTTTTTATTCTGTCACTTATCTTAGACAATTTTACATAACCACCTTGAATATTAAGCTAATATTTATTGCAATTTAAGAAGCTGGGGGGGTGGGGGGTGTCAATCATAATGCTTCCTGTTGCAAGGTATTGGACCAAAAGACCCAGTAAAGCTCCTGTCTGGGGATATTTCTCATAACAAAAATGCTGGATTTTTCACTCTCAGGCACCAGGAACAAAACATTAGTGGTGATGGGAATTCTTAATTCATGACGCTGCCAAGCTTTTCAGGGAAAACGGGTTCCTCCATAATCAGTAGGAATTTACCACTTCTGTTCAGTCTGGCTTTAACATGGAAGAAAGCTGGTGGTGTATTGTGTTGTACTGGGGGTGGGGGGGAGGGAAGGGCTGGGGGGGGGGGGTCGGATGTGGTATCAGCTGTGAACACTGGCTGTTCTGCGGATGATGTATGAGGCGTGGGACTCCGAGACCAGCCTAGCATGCAGCATCGGCCACACACCCCAGCACTATGCTTTCTAATATAGTAATAAATATACATGTATAAATCACCATAAATGGCCATATTCTGGGCTTGGCTCTATTTCTGTCTCCAAATCCATGTGTATCTCTCTACAGTCTGCTCACAGATGATGTAACCTGTTACACACATTAATCTAGGTCACCCCAGCATCTGACCACTGTTCTGTGACACTGGACACTGGTCTGCCATTCTGGGACACTGGTCTGGCTGTGGACTCATAAATCTGTGAAGGCTTTGTGTAATACTGGCTGCATAGTATAAACCCCAGTAAGGAAGAAAGAGAGAGAGCTAGGGGAAAGATACAGGCGGGGACAGAGGGAGAAGGGAGCCATGTCTGCTGTTACTGTTATTTAAACCTTGGTCCCCGCCCGAGTCATTCATCACCAGTGTGTGATACAGAGACCGTCCCCAGGGCCCTGACAGACTACACAGCTACCAGCAGCAGCAGAACCCAGGCTGTGCAGTGACCTTAAAGTGTTGGCCATCTCCCCTGCTTGTTGTCATTAATCATGGCCAGGGGCTGCTGTATTGCTTTCACAGTGAGACTGCTGCTGCTGTGGAGACAGAGACAGAGGCCAGCAGACATCAGTGCTGGACCCTAGGCTGACAAA
>JAAUYG010122252.1_pt1 | contig 12966 bp, 9 predicted proteins | sample 7278091 | NCBI WGS metagenome assembly JAAUYG01 (sample SAMN14350201, study PRJNA611818) | marine sediment metagenome | isolation source: surface marine sediment (0.6m) | place: French Polynesia: Moorea | collected 2018-08
GAGAGTTCATTTGTCACAAACAGTAGTTTGGTTCTCCTTGTGAGACTTTCGTCCACTCTGTTCAGTGAACTTCCTCAGACTGACTGTTGGCGTCTCTACCGCTAGGTTGTAATAATAGGTTTGTATGTAACACATTCTTCTAGCTGGGATTCCATGGCGATACATTGTATTCAGATTCCAGTCATGGTGTCTTCCTTGGAGCAATAATCACTGATAATATTCAACGAAATGCAACAGTCGCAGCAGGCTAACACGGCCATTACTGCATGAACTGTGCGCCTGTTCCGAGTGCACCGCGGCTTTTCCGCTTCAATTATTCTGGTCAGTCCAACAACAAAAACTTAAACCCTAGACCTTTCTTGTTCAAATTCACAGACGCATTCGCCCAAACCTCCTTCTTACTCGGAGAAATGATCAAATTTTGTTCCGGTAAACCGAACGATGTCTACGGTGCTACACAGTGTCGGGCAAATCACACCACATGTGAACAACTTGACGCCATATCCGCCCGAGGCAGACTCACCACAGGGCTACCCGATGGTGTGGCTTTTCCTTTACGCTCTATGGTATGTTCAAGCGATATTGTTAAAACTCCTCCTGTGTGCTTTAACTGAAAAAATATGCACATACTTATATTTTTATCGAATATTTTACAGCTGCCTCAGGTACCTGGATATATGTGAACTGTTGTGCTTAGATGACATTGATGTACTTACAGAACCGGAAGGATCACACTCGCAAAGGTAGGTGCACGTACGTGTGTCTGTAAATATTATTTCACGAGTTTAGACTACACGGGAGGTAAAGCTAAAAGAAACAGATGGACCCCAGGCTAAGGACGGCATGTTGGCAACAAAGATTTTGTGACTTAGTTTGAACGGTAGATTTGATTGATTATATGAAAGTTTTACGGCACATCAACACCAAAAGGGTCATACAGTGCCAAAACAGGTCACGAGGTGAGTCCACTAGATGATGATGATGATATCACAGAGTCCACTAGAAAAAAATGCCATGATTCCACAGTCCGAGAACTGCACTGTCTAAGAACTGCACTGTGTGAGAGCATTCGCTATCGGGCCAAGTCAGAACAAAATGTTCGACAAGACCCGATACCCAGGGAGCGCCACAGGGAAGCTGCTCTCTGCACCCCTTGAGTAAAATTGAATCAAAGAGTAAAATTAACTATGCTCAATATTCGTACAGGGATGGGGGGGGGGGGATTCCACGCCCTGATTGTATATGCCCCCCCCTCCCCAAGTGTTATGCAACCCGAATGTAACACCTAGTCCCATCTGAGAAATCATTTAACGCAAGTTACATTAGCTTTCAGGTGGTTAAATTAGCCACTTACAAGTTAAATTCTTCTATTGGCATAACAAAGTAAATTGGGGGGAGTTCTGGTGGGGTGGGGGCTGTCACATAACGCTTGGGGGCTCCATATACAAAGGTATGGAATTTATTTGGGGGTGGAGTGGGGTGTCGCATTTAGGGCAGATAACATTTGGAGGGGGGGTCATTGTGAAGAAGACATTTCCCTTCGCATTAGTAAGATGAAGGTATTTATAACTAAAGCTGCAAACAAGAGAAGCAAAATAAACAAACTTTTAACATAGTGTAAGTGCATGAAATGGTCAAGCAGATTGTCGAGCCCTTTGGGGGGGGGGGGTCTTACATTATTTTTATCACTAATTATGATTTATATTCTTATTTTGTTTCAGTAAAGTCAGTAGTTTGAACGAGGATGAGGATTGAACGAGGATGGCCAGCCGGTGAGTGAGGTGCTGAACACCACTGATGTGGAAGAAGAGGAGACTGGACAAAGTCTTCAGGAAGGGGCAGATTTAAAGATTGGTAGCCCCTGTATGGCAAAATGGACAAATTGGCACATGCATCAGGATCAGGCGGAGATCCTTCTAATAGGAGGTACAAAATACTAAAGCTGAGAACAATAGCAACAAAATAATCAGACTTTTAGGATTTCATCCATTGCATGTACGATCGCCAAAATTGACCGAGTTGAGACTAGATTTTACTGGGCTAAAAGACTGTGGTGGTGGTGGTGGTATCACAGTTTAACGGCACATCAACACCAAAAGGGTCATACAGTGCCAAAACAGGTGGTAATGACTGCAACGTCAATTCAAGTCACTACAGTCTAAGTACTGCACTGTGTGAGAGCAATTCGCTATCAGGCCAAGTCTGAACAAAATGTCCGACAAGCCACGGGGAGGCTGCTCTCATGCCCCCCGGTGGGGGGTGGGGTGTTACTGCCATAGCCAATGTGTCAGTGCTGGCCAAGTAAATGGTTTGTACATCTCTCTTTAGAACCACCCTTAATGCACAATTCTTTTTGGGTCATATATGAATTCATATTTCTTGGTCTTTATTCCAGTTGTATGTGGCATGTTGGTGCTCACTTAGCCTGCCATACAGAAGTGATTACAAGTCCTTTACTTCAACCCTCAATTTATGCTTATCTTATAGATATAACTAGATATGTACTGTGATACTTATAAATACATGTCTCTGTATATTTCGATATCTTGACCCCCTCAATCATGTCTGAAGGGTCAACGTACACAAATAATGTTACAATACTGAGCTGGTTCTCTGTGGCCTGTAGTAGTGCTTGTCAGATTGTAAATGGACCTCTATGGAGAATATGGACACTGGGGTCCATATTTCACAGTGGTAAATGCTCCCCCCCCAAATATGACATGGAATTACTGCAGGGTAAAAAGCACTGATAGCCTGTGGTGGAGATGTATGCAAACTCTATTGTCACTAATTAATATCACATTTTGCAAGGTAATTCCTCTGTAGTAAATTAAATTAAATGGACCCCGGGTACATATTTCACCGGGTCAATTTTCAATATGACAGTGCCCTATAAAGTTGATGCTACAAATGTAAATGCAACTGTTCGATGCTTTCAGGGACCAGAGTCCTTGAAAGTAATTACACAGGTGCATTTAAACAAAATCACAAAAACAGCAAAAATTCCCTCCCATCCACAAATTCTTGTGTGACATCCATATTAATATACTGTAGTACTAGCAAAAATGTGTATAAAGGACAGGTCTCCTGCCACTCAAAACCTAAGTGACCTTGACTTTGCCGTTTCAAAATCACTCAAGGTCAACTGTAAAGGTGACATTGGGCTCCTCATATATGGTTTTCTATTAAAGTGTAATGGCAATATAGGGCCTAACTGGGCTCCTTTACGAGATATAAGGCTTTAAAATCTGACTGATCAGACTTTGACCGAAATTTGGGCCTAATGATACAAGATTGAGAGGGGGGGGGGGGGGGAGTTTTCAAGTGCCTATAACAGCTAAACAGTAAGAGACATATAGTTACTAATTAGACACTAATAGGAAACCATATATGGGGAAGTCCAACTGCACCATTAGATTTGGCTTTGAGCAACCCTGAAAGGTCACATTCAAGGTCACTCAGATTCGGAAGCCTTACATATCTCATAAGGGGCACACCCAGTTAGGCCATATATTACTATTAAACATTAGTAGCAACATGTATGGTTACTCCAATGGCACAATCATATTTGAGCTTGAGTGACCTTGAAAGGTGTCAGTCACTAGGCTTTCAAAGCCTTATATCTCATAAAGGAGCCGAGTTAGGCCATATGTTACTAATTAATCAGTAACAGGAAATCATGTATGGGGAGTCCAATGGCACCATCACATTTTACCTTGAGTGACCTTGAACGGTCAAATTCCAAGTCACTCAGATTTTGAAGTGGGTTATACATACATATGTAAGGATACTATTCGATGGAATTTGGAAGTGGCGAGGGAATTTGTGGGCAGGTGGGTTTTTCCGCTGTCCCAGCGGTCTTTCTTGTCATACCTTTCAACACTCCTGTAAATGTAAGATTTTGGTGTACATGTAATGACAAAACACTGGATACAATGTGGGCATTTTTCATTTATTTTGCAAGAGGGAAACCACAAACCACCAGACAAGAAACAGGTTTTGCATGGGGAGAAATGGGCTTAAAATCCATAAAAAGTTATTTTGGAGGAACAGTTTCCTTCCTAACAAGAGGGTGAGAACCCCAAGTAAATGATATAAAAAGAGTGAATTTAAATACATTCCTAACCACTCTTAGCAATTACTAGAATTGGACGCTGAAAATTGTGCCAAATTTTGTTCTGAAAATACTTAGTGTTTACCTCACATTACAGCTGTTGAAGCCACATAGGGATCAAAATACCAATAAACAGGGTTTCCACAAAAAGGCACTGAAAGGCATGGTCCTGGCTCCACTTTGTCACACGTTTACTATCACATTCAGTTTCGCAAACTTGTTGTCTTAGCAATACCTTCCCTTGCCTGGCTAAACTCAACGCACAGTCCCCCAGGCTCCCGGGCCCAGGCTGCAGTTTCAGGGGTCAAGACAAACACGATTATTTCAAATACGAGTGTAAGTACCTGTGGAGAAATCGTCTTAATCTACAACTCGTACAATAGTAAATGGATGGTCCCCCCCCCCCCAAAAAAAATGTCTATGTCCATATTTATTATTTACCTACCCTACCCATTTTAAAATTTTGTGTGAACATTATGCAATCACCCATGTAAACTTGGTACACAGTTTTTCAAATATTTAAACACATTGAATTTAAAAGCAATGATATTATCGTACCAAAGCGCTTTCAGAGATCTGAAAATACTGCTGCAATTGATACTATATTATGTATAAGGCTTCATAAAAGATCAGTGGCCAGTTTGTGGACAAATCTTATAATCTAGAAACGGACTTAAGTTTACTAATCACGTTGGTAACCATTATCTTCTGCATGCTTAAGATCACTAGTGAACATAAGATTTTTGAGAAACTGGACCCCCTTTTCAAGGAAATGTGACCTGCCAATACTTTGCACTTACCCATGTGTTTTTTATTAAAGACAGAACAAGAATCCAAATTACTGCTCAACAGTATAAGAATACTTTGTGCCACATGTCCACGTAACTGTGATAATGAAGTGTATATATAAAAGGCAATGTAATAAAATGGGATAGCAAGAACAAATATAGTAATTGCACAAAGGACAAGATCACATGGTGCAAATAAACCAGGCAAAACATAATGGTAGCTTTGGCTGCTTTTCCTCTTCAGCTGTAAATTTACACGTTTTCCTCCAAAATAGACATTTTTAATAAAACGTGAATAGCCAGATGTGCAACAAATTTAGCTGTTTACAAGATGCTAAATGCATGGGGCACATACCAGTATGTGTGCATGTTTCTGCTTGTTTAAACAAACAAAATCCCCTTGTTTATAGCCTTCTTACTCATTTATAAACACATTTATGATACGGTTACGTTACAAAGGAATATGTGGAAATGTTTCAGTTTACACTGCCTTTGAGAGTATGTTGACTCTCATGTGAAGTAACATACTATTTCGTCTGGACTGACCAAAATGGCATGTGTTAAGAAATCCTTTCTCAAATGGGCAACAGGGCCAAGAAGTTTTTGGTCAAGAATAATTGAATAACCAAGACCAGGTCAATTTATAAATTAAGAGGTCATATATAAAACATATCAAGTAAACCATGCAGGTAAGCAATGAATATAAAGCATTGTGTGTCTTTTTAGTTAAGCTGTTGTGCCTAGACTATGCAACAACCCTCCCCATAAAACACTCTGAACAGAGAAGACATTGAACATCACCCCAACTCAAGAAAGATGTGCAAAGATCAGTCATGGCAAATATATACAAAACATGATACCCTGTAATATCGCAGCTTACATCTCTTTCCAGATAACTCATTTGACAAGATTACTATAACTCGCCAGCGCTCCGAGCAGAATTGTACACGTGAGCTAAATTTTACACAATACGTTGGCCAAGTACATTCTCCACGAACCTATTCTACAAATAGGAATTCTCCTTGCATGAAAATGAAGTTGATCTCCGATATTAAATTCGAAATATACATATTAAATACAATGATTGTGAAACAATGCAGGAAATGGCTAAGAAAATAACTTACATCGCAAGTTGTGTCAAATGAAATACCACTAACTACTGTTGTCAGCAGTTGCATGCTTGTGGATAGAATTCTTTCCTCCACTGTCACTCAGAAACACAGCTAACACTATTTTAAAAGGAAATTCCTTAAAAAAAAACAAAAAAAAAACAAGAGGAATCACTGCGTACATTGTTTTTGATTGTACATCTCCAACCTGAGACCAATAGAAGTCATATCACAATACTTGCCAAGGGTGAACATCTACCGCATGCAGTCCACACAATTCATGAACTTGTGTCTTGGAAGATACACAAAGACTCAAGAAAGGAAAATGAAAAGATTAAACGTAGGCTTTAACAGTCAGAAAACATGTAATTATAAACACTTTGGATTTCTTGCGAATGCCAGGGCCATACCAACCAAAGTTAAAATCTTAAGTTAATTGTTAAACAAAAAACATACTTTTGGTGGAAAAATGTGCTACAGCAGATTCTAAATACATTACTAATTTTTGTCTCTGGATTTTTTGATTCCTACACATAAGCACAATAGTTGGTGAGGTATCGCCATATAAATGTATGTTTTCTTTTCGAAATATCCAAATTCGTTATTAGTTAAATGTGTTTTCAGTGGAAAAATGCAGTAAGCTGTGTGTGCTACATCTTTTGTTCAAGACCTAGTTACATCAGCTGATCCTGAATACATTTTTGTCTCCACATATTTTTTAAAATATCACACAAGCACAATAGGTGGTGAATGTGTTTTCTTTTTCAGAAAATCCAAAACTTTATCAGAAATACTCAAAAGGAAGCCTCTCCCCATATATATAACAAGATCTTTTGATGCTTAGGGTACTGTAGAAATCGAACTGTAACCCGGCAATAAAAGCACATAAAGTTATACAGTATATTTACACAATAAACAAAATGATCGACTATTTGCATGGAACCTTTCCTGTCAATTCTATTGATTCATTGCACAAAGTTTATTAGTGACCCTGGCCAATTCATGAAATAAGGAAACTACTACAACTACCATAATAGGGCAGAAAACAAATACTTTGATATATTCCTCCAAGACACCCGCTCATGTCTACAATAAATAGCAATTCAATACTTACAGCCCAATAGGAGAATATAAAGAGGCAGAATATATACAAAGATAAACCATGTATACTCAATGCAATGATAACAGGACAATACCACACAATAAATTTCAAACACGCTCACAACATTATCAAAATATTCCCCAATATGTATACGTAACATTTCTTCTGAGCAAAGGGTTAGTTAATGCACACACGGGTAACAGGCAATAAAATTCAGTGTGTATAAATTACAAGTCTGTATATACAAACGGTGCGAACCACAGAAAACAGATATATACAAAATACAACACCCTAAAATGCATGTGTTTAAATGATGCAGCTGTTTAATTACCGTTGCCATCATGAAACCAACGGCTTTACACCCATCCAGGATTATCACATTTCAGTTTTTTAACTCATAAATGCAACTACTTAACTCATCTACCTTCACTACAACGCCCTCTACATGTGTAGTAGAACAGTGCCACTATATAGTAAGTAAACTCAACCTTGAAAACAAAAACTCCTTGTGGATTTGCAGTCCAGATAAAATGCACTTGACTTCTGTATGAAACAAAATACTCGGGTTTTAACAGCTGTGTATGCCTAAAACTTAAGCAATGCGAAATATATTCCACATGATGTGCAAAACGCTATATAAACAATTTTGCAAATTCATAAATACATCGTAAATATCTGAAACAAAATACTTTACAGATAATTTACTTTATGCTATATAACCTGTTTTTCATCATAATTCAAAGAACAGAGTGGTGTTTAAAGCCTGCGATTACAAGTCAATAAAGAAACCTCTAAATGCGTCAAGACAGCGCTGGTAAAATATTAATACAACGGACCGTAGGTACAACAATGGGAAGAACGAAGAGCTAATTTACATCCAAGAACTACTTTTATTACATCACATCACACGAAAAACACCTCACGTGTTGCTTACTATCATCGATTAAGCTGGCTAATGATCACATTACAGAAAGGAAGGCTGTGTAGGCCTTCAGCCTCTCCCTGAGTGTGTCCAACGAACCCAAACAACAATTTTGCGACACTTTTGATGCAAAAGCCATCACAAGAACACTGATTTGGTTATCTGGATATTCACCAAAAAAATAATACAAAGCAGCCTGCATCAGATTCTATATGGATTATTTGTATGTAATGCACGTGCGCTTCAATTTATGCCCAAGACCGACTTAATTGGTTTCATCAATGAAGTTTTTTTTAAAGTCTTGGCTTCAACACAGCTAAACTATGTAATGCCAGGACAGTTTTTTGGCAATAAAAACACTTAGTATTAGTGAATGTCAACTGTCCAATTCGGCTGCCAAAGATATTAGCAATCTTTCTGGAATCGAGATCCAGCTGTCGAGATCAGCCCACCTAGTTATGCCATACACATGAATCATGCATTTTTTCCCCCACGCATATGCAGAAAGCTCAATGCTTCTGGGAGCAAACAGATCATTGGGCTTTACATCTCATCCATTTAAACAGCTTTGAGTGCATATCTGACCATGCCGACAGACAAATAGCCAAAATGTTCATAACTAAACCATAAATATCTAGATAACCTCTTTTTTAGAATATGTAAATGGCAGCTGTAAGAGTCAAACTTGGCTGTTGCTTAAGGCTAAAATTTGTATTTCTAGTGTCTTAGCTTTTGATGGTGGGGAGTCCGGAGAAAATTCCCATATTCCATTGAATCGAAAGACTGTGCCAGCAGAATATATTTAACTCTTATTTAATTTGGCAAATGGAAGAAAACTTCGAAATAGTTTAAGTCTTTAAAGTTAACTGGGTGAATTAGGTCTGTTTGGCATTTTTTTGTTTGTTACATGCACATTTTATCCACTATATAATGTATTTCCTGAAAGCTTCTAATACTAAGAAAAAAGACATTTCTAATCATGCAATTAGTAACAGGTTACTGTTGTGCAATATACATATCGGTATACGGGTTTGTGCCCTTTTGGCAGGAAAATATGAAAGCCCAATGTGAAATCCAGCAGCATATGCAAGTTTGGAATAAACATAACTATTACTGAGCCAACCATGAAAGTGTTCTGCATTATAGTTTTAAAATCCCTATTGCCTACTGAAACAAAATTACACCAAAATCAGTTTTTGCACAGCCAAGGTATTTTTACCAAATCAACGTACCTTAGGATGCAATTTATATGAACCCATAGTAATAAAACCAAAATGGCAGATCAAGTGATAAATCTTGCTACTTAGCATGATGCTCTCATTCTTGTTGGCTTATTTCGTTACAGGTGCGGTTCGATGCCGCTGCAGCGTGAGCGTCAGCAGACATCCTCGGAGCATTGTGACCGCTCTCATGTTCTAGGCTCTCGTTATTTCGGAAGGACTTAGCCAAACCAGCTGGTGGTGTCCGAATTTCCGACGCAGACATTCGGTCAGAATTGACAGAGTTTTGTTCACTAGGAAGCTGAAGGTCAGGCGCGAAGGGGAAAGCCTCACCAGATGGCATCCCACTTATCCCAGGACTATACGCAAGCTTTCTCGATTCCTCGCCGGAAGAACCAAGGGTGCTGTTGAACGATTCCATCGACAATCCTGTGGCGGTGTACTTCGATTTGCGACGGCGGCTGTGAATTTCTGGCTTCACCATTGACAACGGGCGGTTTACCTACAAAATGAAAGAACAGGTTTCACCACTTGCATATCATGTACATGAAACTGCCAGGAATAAAGGACCACAAAATATAGACAGCCATTAAACATGCTAAATGCATCTGACTAAAGAACGAGCAGTAGTGATAATTGCCGATCCCTTCTATAAAACTACCTTAATATGAGGTTCATACTGTTACATTATAGGATTGCATTCCCTTCAAACTTTTGCAAATTACTGTAAGATTAAAGCACAGCACACACCTACATTGCCAAGTGGCACATGAATAATACAAGACACTACTGCAGCTATAGTTTATACATATTACATATAGGCTTAGTTCACTTCAAATATGCATCTTAAAAGAAGTCAATCATGTGAAGAACAAATAGCTATACCATGAAAAACACCCTGTTTTTTGTTGTTGTTGCACATTCTGTTAATTATTTTTTAAAACAGACTCGTTAATGAGCCGATTGTATCATTTTTTTTTTGTTTTACCAGGCAGAACATCGCAAAACTTTCCATTACACCATCTAAATGTCTTGCACTTACAAAGGGAACCCTTACTAACTAGTACATAGCAAACACATTTAGTTCACGATATGATAATGTAGATTTACGTATTTGACACTCACATAACTGCACCAAACTGACAACAGATACAACCTTATAATTCAAAGACACGAGTAGGCACGAATGCTAGCACACATGTACATACTAACACATTAAGCACAAGCTTCAATAATGTCATTCCTCCGCAAAGAATCTAACTTAACACAACTCTCCTACCATGAAGCCAAGTGGTTAGTCATGCGGTGAACTGTTGTTAATATAAAGATGAGAGCGAAGGACATGTTAGGTGGTTAGTAGGGGAGCTGACCTGGTGCAGTTTGAAGTACAAGCCGCAGGCGTTACAGACGGGGTCACCGTCAGCGTTTCGCCTCCACATAGTGGTGACCATTGTGTTACAATTAACACATTGCTGCTGCTGTCGAACCTTTCGGTTGATGGAGCGGATACCACTCTGTAAAACAGAAATTTGGTACAGGATTCAGGCTATCTGATTCAGAAACGAAACGGAGAACTGGAATTTGGAAAGAAGCGAGCTTCTGGATTTTAGCAGGCTCAGCTATGTCCATGCTGATGGAATGAGTCAGTCCAAATGGATGGACATCATATTGCCCTTTGTCTGCGGCAAGCTGGCTCATAGATCATGAAGATGCACTCTCATGGTTTCATGGTGGGTACGGTGGGAGAGAGATTTCTGTTTCTTTCCTCAACTGCCAAACAAACCACACAGCGGCTTGTACTGAAGGGGTAAGCTGGCATGAAACTGCGGGATTAGTGGTAAGTTTAAAACCTTGGGAAAGAAACATGGTTAGCAAACACATGTAAAGGTGCGGCGTACCAGAGTACAGAATTAGAACAGCATGCATGTACTAAACTACACTTTATCTCAACCAGGCAGCTGATAAAACACCAAAAGTCATTACTGGTGCAACTGAACACACACGTGCATCAAACATGTGAATAAGAGTTTTCAACGACATAAAATTGGAAGGGAAAGGATGCCATCACTATACAGGGTGATACTCCTAGAATATTACAGTTGACACTGTAACATACTGAATTGTTACTCCAGGTTTTGAATTTCAAGTGATAAAATTTTGGACGAAGGGGGTGGTTTCTTTTGCTTGTACAGACATCTCAATCATTATTTAGTAACTGGGGGGGGGGGGTACATTTAAGAAGATGTACCTAATTTGACAAAAAAATAAGGCTCTATTAACATGATTAAAGAAATTCATTCTCTCTTCATTTTAAACAAGTGACAGACAACTATGCCATGATGCAGCATGCATGATACGCTAATCCCAAGCTCTGCAGTTTTTGAACATGTTCTATATATATAAGTTCAGCGACCATAAATCTTGCTCCTAAGTATTAGTAATATTAGTATGGTTGGGGGAATGAAACCTATGAACATGATGAAATGGGAAACAAATGCACGTAGCTCTACTCAAGACAGCACCAATAGCCAAAACAATCTCACACATGACTGATCAACTGATACAATACATCATGTCAGAACACCACCACGAAGACTGCAAGAACGCAGAATAAAGGTAGACAAGAAAGAGCTGGTGCAAGAGTTAAGGACCGCTTGTGAACCTTGTGAAGCTTGTAGTATAAGCCACAAGCATTGCAGAGGGGAGAGCAGTCCTCGGCACGGCGGCGCCAGGTTGTTGTCTTATCAGTGGCACAGTTGGAACAGCGGTGACCAGTACGGTTGGTGACAATCTTTGGGTTCTCTTGCAAACTCTGCGACGGCGCACACACAAACACATACAAATAAATTTCACAATTAAATCATCCATGTCACAAAAAGTGTCTCAGTCATAAATAAATACACATATCCAAGTACAGGAAATACTTCAATCACGGTGAGGGATTCATGAATGCAATTCTGCAAAGCATGTGGAGAGTTGTCGCTGACATGAGAATAAAAGAGCCACCAGGCAATTGGCAGCGTTATCACATTGTATGTTATATCAAAAGACGTGAAGTGCTATGAACAAAGGATCTGGCAGCAGGTGTGTTGTAAATTGCCTAGTATCCTTTTTGAAGTGATTGTATGTCAACAAGTGCTTATATTAACACTTGGCGCCCAATTTGTTCAACCAGGCATTCATACACAGAGCTGGTAATAAAACATTTAATATCTGATCTATCATGTCTATGGGAGTAAAATTGAGAATTTCATGCTAAAAGTAAATGATAAGCACCAATACTTTTACTATGCTTACACAAGTCATGCTATAAATCGTTCAATAGCACCATTAACTAAAGTACTGGTATATATGCAATCTTTTGTGTATCCCCCAGAGTTTTCTAAATATATTTAATCTTAAAGGAAGATGCATGTTCAGCAAATTTCAATAGTCCTACTTCCTATATCATTGTATATATAATCATGATAATTATGTATATATCATTTGTGTATTAAATATACTCTTTATTGATGTAAAAATACAAAATTAGATTTAGACACTTTGTGTTCTAGAAGGGTTTTGATGTATTATCATAATTATAGGCTTTATCATGTACTTGATAAATTCGCACGAATTTATATATTCTCACCGTGAGGTTTCAAACCATAATTCTTTGCCTTAGTGGGCCACCAGCCCACTCACAGCACAACTGGAAAGCGACTGATCTCC
>JAAUYG010199410.1_pt1 | contig 12966 bp, 7 predicted proteins | sample 7278091 | NCBI WGS metagenome assembly JAAUYG01 (sample SAMN14350201, study PRJNA611818) | marine sediment metagenome | isolation source: surface marine sediment (0.6m) | place: French Polynesia: Moorea | collected 2018-08
ACTACGACGACTACTACTACTGCCACCACCACCACCACCACCACCACTACTACTATTATTATCATTATTGTGGTGATTATACTATATATAGCCGGTGCCTACAAATCACAGGTATGTGTCACTACATTTAGTCTTGTTTGAGTCACAACAAATCAGTGCAGAGAAAAGTTTGCCCCGTATGGTGGAACGTCTTGGATCATCACAAGCACAACAGAGATACTTGAAGATTGAATTTCCTACTGCCCTAACCTCCACTAATATCCCGATTTATTAATTCGTTCAATAACGTCCCATCAATAACGTTCCATCAGCTTAACGCCCGGTTAACCTGGCAGGCAAAGGGCAGCTGTCCTTTCACCGCATGTATAATATGTCATCAGAAAGTATAATGTAATAAGGGACCTGTGTTTCAAAGAATGTTCTAGTTAGGGGTGACGCCTGAACCTGCCTCACTGGGTCAGGAATACCCGAAATTGGTTTACGCTTTCACAAATGCTGAAGCACTAGCCACAGACTTGCGTCAGCCATTTCGCGTATAGACCTGGGTACTTTTGAGACACCTAGCCCAGGTCTCTGGTACATCCACCTATGTTAAAAGAGAGCAAGCGCTCGGGCTTCTAGGTTTAAACCTTGCTTTGAGTCGTGGGGTTACTGGACTCGACAATCACGATCTGGGGGTCATGTGCAACAGTGTGGTACTTGTTTACGATTACTTTAAACATTACAGATAGACATAGTGGTGCCAATCCCATTTAGACAAGACTAAATCCAGACGGATTCATTGAAAACTACATGTAGACCAATTTCTAGCGTAAAACAGAAACCAAGCACACAACTCTTTATACCACGCTGTACCTGTCTGACCCGGGTTAACAATAGGTGGTGGTGGTGGTATCACAGTTTAACGCACATCAACACCAAAAGGGTCATACAGTGCCAAAACAGGTGATAATGATTGCAGTCGGTGATATTACCATGAATGGTTGAAAGCCGACTATAAGCCTGATTCATCCATCCATCCACCCGTCTATGACCTGATCACATCTTATTTCCTCTTCATGCGACGTCTATGCGAACGCCAATTACACAGTCCAGCCACAGATTAGGAATACAGTGGCATGAACATTGCACACCCATTGTCATTCGCCGAGGTCGGCTGATTATAAATGTACACGACACTGATTGTCTTGTCTGAGCTGCAGAAGAGAAGAACTCGTCCTCAGTTTTCAAGTACCCAGGTTAAAAACAAAAAGTTTTCACGAAAGATGAAATGCCATGAATAGCTTGGTGGAAGAGATCGACACAAGATTTTGTCGGAGGAAATTTTGACTGGAGGAAATACATGTACGTGACAGATCACCATGCAAATGCGATAAAAATGTTAAAGTAATGCGTCACATAACCCGTTACAGTTATATATACATGTAGCTGTATATCTGAGGCTGACACAAATTCTTTTTCGCAAGTGTGTCTCCCCATTTCCTGCACACACCAGATTGTGTCCTAGATTGGGGTTATAGTATAAGTATAAGTTAATTATATTCTGTCTCATGGTTCAGTTGCACGGTGTAATATTTATTAAGTTAATGTGAATTATGAATGTTAAAGCAGAAGGCCCAGGCTATGGATTTACACTAAGCTGTAGATAATATAGCTGTAGATAATATAGACAAGTCGTGATTTTAATACAGTTCCCTACTATCCATCGTTGTCACATACATTCACGCTGTTTGATGCCTAAAATAGCTTCAGCTTTCACAGAACTGGGAATCCCAAATTACGTCAAATAATCCGAATTGCACAACACATTTGATTCCAACATCGACCGAGTAAGAAGTTTATGACTTTGCCGAAAGGAATATCCCGTTGGGTTTTACGCACAGAAAAGTGTGTCAACATAGGTGTGAACACTCGGGGTGTTCAAAAATACGAAATATGTTCTACCGGGATGGTTCAATGGTATAAAACTGTAGACATGCTTCAAAGATGGACCCAAAAAGGTTGTGTCTTGGTGAACAAGGTGAACAAGAAACAAGGTGAACATAACCAGGCTAGGGGACAGAAAGTCTGCTAGGTGCAACCGCAAGCTGTGTAGAGCCGTTCTTCTGGATGTGGCTGACGTGGCGCTTTGGTCGAGCAGACAACTGCTGCAGAACCAACCTGACTGCCGGAGAAAGTCTTTATTTAACAATGCATCCAGTGTATAAAATTGTGTTGCCCAGCTAGGATCATCATAGGCTTCATAACATGAGCAAGAGAGGTTTTTTCTTGACCAATACTAATTCTATGGTAAAACAAAAGAAGGGAGATGCCTTCACCAGGGAGACACTCTGTCCTCCCCCACCGGGTTTGTCACGGCTGTGACGTGACGTCCACGGTATTTGGTTTTGGTAATAAAGAAACAGGTAGAAAACATCCTGTGATATATATTTTTGTGGTAGAAAGGTAACATTTCCAGAACATTACCATCATATTGTATGTCTAGAAAAGTGTATTGCAACATGACAGGGTTCCACAATAAAATCTATGATATTTATCAAGAAAATTAATTTTATATTTTGAATACCTCAACGAATACCATTATTAAATGGAGAGTCTCCTGATTGTGTATGACTACGCAACAATTGCATTTTTGCAACCTAATACCTCACAGCTGTGGATGTCAAGCCTGAACGTATTTCCAGTAAGTTGTGCATTATCAAACCATGAATGCATTGTGATGCGACCTTCATGCATTTCCAGAGAAAGAAACTTACTGCATTCCTTTGTTAATTGATTGGAATTGTTTGTGCAGCAGTAATTATGTACTCTTATTTCAGTACTACCGTTATTATCACGCATGAAATATTTACTGGATATTAACCAATTACCATAAAGAAATAAAATGATGTGGTGTTCCTGCTGGCTGAGCTGGAATCTTTCCACTCTGTCAACATCTCTAAGATATCCTTCTATTGGATGGTGGATTGACTTTATTTCCCAAAGTTCTTTAATGAATATTAACACTGGATAATAAAAAGAATAGGAAAAGTTTAAAAAATGGAAATCATACAAGAGACACATTGAAACAGACGATGTAGCTGCATGTATAGAACACATAGTGAATAGAATAAAGGAATGATCTCATTACTCTTATTTTGACATGATGTGTAAAGAAGTGATTTAGCTCTTGGATATTTGAATTTGACATATATCTGACATCGGTAAATAACTTGTACTTACAATATTCTTCTGAAGTATTCCATTTCCATCGGTTATATAAGTATTGTGTTATGTTTATCGCTTTTGAAACTTGGAGGTAGAGATGCTTTCACCTATACCAGAAACTGACCGCCAACGGGGAGTACGGAACTACCACTCGTGTGCACAATGCGTCGATGCCCATGAGCTGAGTACATAAATTACAGCATCAACATGCAGGCACCCATGGATATTAACATCCAATTCCCCTGGGTATTTGACCACATGGTTGCAATATTTTAAGGCATATATGCAGTAAACATTTGCTGTACCATTTTAAAACGGAGTGCACAGGGTTATTTCAGAGTTGCCCACGAACTGTCTTGCTGTTGATAGCCGCAAATGCTGCATTTCGTTGGGAAATATTTAAAGAAAATCTGTGGCCGGGAAACAAATCCGTGTGGGTGGCTAGAACACGAGTACACGTAACTGGATAGGTGTGTATATGCGAATGTCCTGAACACGAGTACATATGACTGGGTAGAAGACGTGAAGGCGCAAATGTCCAGAACATGAGAGCGCGTGACTGGGTAGAAGACGTGTATGCGTGAATGTCAAGAAGGCGAGTGTGCATTCATGAATGGAGTGAGTGTCAGCTAATAGCGCGCCATGTGGTGAAAGACAATATTGATATATATGCATGTGCCTTTCCTTTTGATACAGTTAAATAATTTTAAGTTCCGTTTTAAAGTATAAATTTGTAGCTGTTTGATTTTAAAAGTATAGCTTATGTAGTGTGGAATGTACATGTCATGTATCTTACTTAACATTTAAGCATTTAGTATTTACCTTTTGTGACCCAAGCAGTCATGGCAAAGTGCAGGTTATCTAGAATTTCCCTCCCGGTCTATGTTCTGATCATATTGTTTAACATCGCTTCGTGGATCGACATATTTGCTGTGTTTGCGGAGCTACCATTACTGGTGAACAGGTTGCCAGAAGGCTGGGAGCTGTCGTCTTATGTTTCCACCTTGTTAAACAGCTGTTAATTTTCCTGAAGCACATTTACAAGGAAAGAATCCCCGATGTGCCCCTGTTTTATTTCATAATCAGTTCTGGTGACGGTCACCTGGGATAAAACTGTGACTATCAACGGCAGTGAGTTCAGCCTACCTCTGTTCATGTTAAACGCATTCTGGGCCTGGCAGATTCTCTGAGCTTCGTGGTATTTCTTCCCTAACTGAGTTAGTTCAACAGCCAATATAGTGAAACCTGGGAATTAGGGATACCCACGGGACTGTGAAAAACTGTCCTGAATTCTGGGGTGGTCTTATTTCTCAGGTCCATTTTTGTGTATTGAATAGGCCTAGTGACTGGCGTAGCTGCCCTTAATTCCCAGGTTGTCCCTATTTCTCAGGTGGTCTTAAAGACAGGTTTCACTGTATATATCGGCCTATTTCGTGGGTTCAGGATTGAACAAACTTCTACCGAATAGTCTTAGCATGTTTCAAGGTGTGAGAGAACGTCCGGTCTGCATCAACCTAACCATGATCCAGTTCAACGAGACGGTTAATTCGAATGTTACAAAGCCTGTCATTGTTGCCATCTATCCAGAGCCCAGATTCTCCGTAAGGGGCGTTTTTCCTTTTCGTGGTTGCAATCATGCTTCTATCGGGTGCTTCGTTTACGCTGCAACATTATTTGCCGTACTGCAAGAGGGCTCGATTGAAAAATAAGCAGAGCAACAAATACCAGAGCGTTCCAGAAGTGACCCCATTAACGAAAGTGGAAACAGATATACCGCAAATCGCCTCTCTACTCAAAGGGGACATAGTTCACCAGAACCGACTCCATTGACGAACGGGGAAAAATATATGCCAGAAATTGCTCCACTAAACAATGTAGAGAAAGATTCACCAGACGTAGCTCCCCTTAATACATGGAATAGAGTGAAAGATGCAGAGGAAGAGGTTTCAATCGTAAACAGAGAGAAATATGCAACGGAGGTGGAAAGCATGCCCAACGAGAGAAACAAAAACAGTTTGTTCAGACTAAAAGACTGTGTAATTATCAGTCGTCTAGCGGGATGGGATGGATGGATGAATCGGGCTTATAGTCGGCTTTCAACCACTCATGGTCATATCACCGACTGCAAGTTGTTGGTGTGTATGTACTGGACCCGTCTTGTACTAGTCCGACCTGCGGCCAGTCTGTACCCATGATGGTAAAAAGTATTTGTCTAAAGTTTATACGCATGTACCTGATAAATTATCATGTGTTGGAGTTCCAAAATAAACTTCTTCATGGCATATTCTTTTGCTTCGTTGCACTTTCAATACATGTAGAGCAGTTTTAACGGGATATTTTATAGCACTTGTGACCCATACATCTACACACAATTCTACGGAAGCCTGCAAACCCTACGATTTCTTGCATAATACTATCAAACTTGCACAGTTGTATAGGCTTCAGAATTTTAAGTTTCAGAATGCAAAGATTAAAGATTACAAATTAACATGTGTGTATTTTGTGAAAATAATACAGCATTGAAAGGGATATCTCCTGTATAACGTGCCCTCAAATAAAATGTACTCATGCACATGTTTCTGTAAATTTCCTTAAAATTATTGTAATAAGAGGGTTATAATACAGAAAGAGGATGACACATGTTCAGTTACGTAGTATATTTTCATATACGATTCAGCGTTTTTGATACAGCAGAAATTTTCAACACCACAACAGTGGCAACACAACTCATTTAGCCTATATCATACATCCTTATCTATGAACAGCTTGTGGACATGCAACATTATATATTCAAGATGGTCACCCGCCAAGCATATATTTTAAATGGGCATGCCCTACATGGTAGGAATAACGCAAAGCAACTTGGGGTATTTGATAATACAGAAAAAGAAGAAAGAAAGGTCTGTTACATATATTTCAGATCTATTAAACATACACTTGTTTTCTGACAAGGGAAAAACCTAACACTAGTCTCGCAGCATGTTTATGGTTTAACATAGAGCCCACAATAACACTGCACAGGTAAAATAAGCACCTGCACTGCTGCCCTGTCAACATAATCATTGCAAATTTGCAAAAATTTGAATTTTGTAAAGATCTGCTTTTCTTCTCACCCTATTGCACTTTCTACCTGACATACAGTACCATGAATAGGTTTCTAAGTGCAATTGTCCCAGCTTGTCTCTTTATAAACAAGTTGATATTCCTGGTACGGACTATGTGTACTATTAATATAAATTATGTCAATCTAAGTATCAACATTACCGGTAATCATGGGCAGTGCAAATTAGGCATATAAGTTTTGATTTATGTTAGCAATCTGCTTGATTTGAGCACCTATTAGTTAAGACTCTTGACTTAACTTACTTAATTTTTTTTTGAGAACTGCAGCCCAGGTTTTGCCGAGTAAAAGACTGAACACTTGTTGTTAGGTCGGTTATCATTGCAGTCAGGGAGCTTACTATATTTAGTAATCTTACTTGCTGGAAGTAATCATTCTCATTAAAAAAATAAGATAACTTACCAACATCAAGAAAGAATAGTCTTTTAAAGTAGAATTGGGGCCAGTTTACACAAAATTCTTAGGTCTAAAATTGATCTTAGCAATGGAAAGGGCAATGATTGTCAAGTTTATCAATTAATTTGAAGTTCATTTCTAGGCATAAGATTATTTATAGAAATTGACCCCTGGGCTGATCATGGGTTACTTGTTTGAAACAGGTCGCTTAACAACTGAACATTGAGTAAAACGACAAATCCCCTTGGACTTGTTACAAATACAATATATAGCAGCAGCAGTAGTTAAGATCACGGCATAACACCCACTGGTAATCTAGAGGTGGGTTTCTGGACAAAATCTTAAGTCTAGAAACGGACTTAAGTTCACTAATCACCTTGGCAACCAATGGCCTTTGCATGCTTATGATTACTAGTTTTTCCAGAAAACAGCCCCTAGAAGTACCTACATATTAAGTATGTTCTGTCACAGTTAAATGAAACTGAAAGTTTATGGAAGATTCATTCAACAATTCCTGTGTATAGATACTGTGTATAGTACATTTGATTTAATAGACGCACAGTCAAAATGTTCAAAAACAGTACAGTACATACAATACATGGAAAATTGGTTTCTATGTAAGTAATTAGAAAATCCCAGATCGCACTACTGGGGTATATCACCTAGAGTGGATTACTTTTCAGTTAAGCTAAATAAGTAATTTTACATAACAATGAGTAAGTACACTATATCCTGTAAAAATTTCTGTTCTATGGCAATTTTTAAAACAAATTGTTACAAGCACACTACAAAATGCAAAACAACAAAGCACCACTAAATTCCAATGTTACCTCTGATTAAAAGCATACAATACTTTAATTCTTCTCTATTAGCAAAAAAGTATGACACGTACCTGAATAACTGATAATTTCTTGCAAAATTTACCAATGCAAGGATTAAGGAAAGAGAGCCATAAAAACTTAAGGCTATATGTTTCAACTAATTTTTGGTAACCGTTCAAGTTACTATTTTATCACAGCCTTGGAAAAGCTCCTGTACACATGGTACACATACTAAAACTTGGTATGTGGCATTCTCTGGGGGTTCTGAACATGGCTATTAACTAAACACCTGTTTTGATGTCATGGGAATGAAATTAAATAACATTTTAAGCATTAAAAATTATATTAAAATAAATGTCACTAATATATATATTGGAAGTTTGACCCAAGCAAAACAGAAATATACTCAACTAAATTACTGGTAATTTTAAGAAGAACTCACACAATGCATGCAATGTGTTATAAGATATAATCGACTGAAGCAAGCATAGCACATTTCAGTGACTGCTTTTCACACTACATAATATATGATATCTATGTATATAAATATTTGCAAAAAAATAATTGGTATACACGTTCAGGAATCAATCCTATCCAAAAACTGCCATATATAAAAACTTTACAACAGTTATTCTGATTAGTAATAAAGCTATATACGAGACTGTGGCAAAAATGGCATAAGTTGAGCACACCGATAGGACAATTACGCTTTATAGGCCACACAAATTGCACTCTTTGTATTTTGTAACTAACAAAGAATTACATTTTGTGGCCTTATGGTGGGAGCATTCCTGACTTGTGGCCAAGCGGTAATATTTACACATACAATGTACATGCAATGCGTACACTATCCACATGCTGTGTCTGAGCACGACTTATGCTTCTATTCGCTATTCCTTCCACTTCGGCAGGGCTCTATTCATGCTAATTCTTTGCAAAAGTCAAGTTGCCTACCAGTAAAACTTTTGTGACCATTTGTGATATTTCACTAAACCAGCACACTAGCTGAGGTAAAAATAATTCTGAATTTCTACAATGAAGCTTTACAGCTTAAATAATTGGTCAAACATATCCAGTTTTGATTGCAGGCCTAAAGTATTTCGAGAACAGCATTTTGAAAGATAAATCTCTGCAGATACACTGTGCACTGTATAACTATGAGCTATAGTTTCCATATCATGGAAATATCGCCAAAATATCTAACCTCGCATGGGCATCCCATCTGACATTCAAAGTGCCACTATTAAAACATATATTAATAGATATTTACATACATAACACCTTACAGGATGGAATCTATGAGTAAGTTAATAACTACAGAGTTATTCCATGCCTACAGTAGTTAAAAGCACTAACATTCAACGGTGAAATGACAATCAATGATCAGGTCAAGCCATTACATAATACATGTACTTGTAAGTTCATGTGCCCCTGCTGGCAAATTTGCCTGTGGCATATTGTATCAGCCAAATACTATGTATACCTGAATATAGGAAATATAAATTTATTACACACAAAGTATATTGCATTGATGCTGTTACTAGTAACTTTTGTATTACCATATCATGATATAAGACTGAAAATGGACCCAGGCTCATTGAAAATGGACCTGTAAGGTTCAGTTTTTTTCCATACTGGAAAATGGATCCCAGCTCCTGTAGAATATGGCCACCATCCACTTTGAAATTTTGACCCCTTGGTTCATATTCCACTATGGAATATGGATCCTGGGTGCATATTTCACGAGGTCCATTTTCTGTTTGACACCAAGCTATTCAGTCATCATACAGTAAGGAAATAGTGAAAAAAAAATTCTGAGAATTAGGAGAGGACTGACTAAGTACTGGTAACCATATTACTGGTATATATTTCTTCTCCCTTGATTATGCCAGACAATAAATTTAAGTAGCTTTAATCCCTGATGGAATAGAGCAGCAGTTTGCTACTTATGTTCCTTCTTCCTTAAACAATTTGTGATTTTTTTTTTTTTTTAATTTTAGTAACTTGTGCCAAGTAACTTGTGCCAATCAGAGTTTGAATCATCTGGTACATGCTGTAACAATGGGAGTTTTGCCATATATACGAAAAAAAAATCTTTAACAGCAAATAACACCTAACATAGCAAATAGTTATTCTCAAATGGTAATACTTAAGGGATTAATACACAACAACACACAGAAAACAGTTACACAAATATCCGAGGAACATAACACGAGATAGACCTGAGAAGAAATATACAAATACACATTGGAACTCCTGCAGCTAAGAAATCACTACAAATGCACTATAGCAACACACACAATTATACACAGCAGTAAAGGTATGTACTACTTCACTTAAAGTATCTCAATAGTTTGTATCCATATACAGTGAAACTTGTCTTGAGAGACCACGTGCACTGCCATGACAGACCACCTGTCTTGACAGACCACACATTTTCGGCAGAAGGACCTACATTTCAATGTAACTGAACCTGTCACCAAAGACCACCTGTCTTGACAGAATACATGTTTGTGGCCAATGGGGTGGTCTTTCAAGAGAAGTTCTACTGTACTTCACTAGTTAGGGTACTGCTGTGCATGGACCTCTTTACTTATTCATTTCATTGACACCATTCTTAAGACCAAAACATAATATCTCTTGGTCACAAAATGCAGATTTCATAATACATATACATGTATAGACAATCTCTTTGTGAATTGGTAATGCTTACTATTGTGTTTCGGCATTCACAGCAAGATTACCGTCACTTCCATACACTAACGTCACATATCATGCATACAGGTATATGATACAGCATACATGTAAGAGATAGACACATGGAAGTTTGCCATTGTGGAAGCAGTCATACAGAATAATGGAAACGAAACTAATTCAAACTATATAGCTCGAATTTCAACAGTTACCCCCGGTAGTACATTTATCATGCAACCAAATACCCCCCCCCCACACACACACACACAGGCATACACATATATGCCATTAAACAACTCAATCACTATAACAGTCACTCTCATTTCACTATAACAATGTTACAAGAAGTCGCGTCAGTAATGACAGAATGATCAGAGATGTTGACGACATCCACTTGGGGGCGTTTGCCTCGAAGTCCCGCACTTCCTCTGCATCTGGAACGATAGGTTATGCACTGTTATTAGCATGTATATTATTTAATATTAATAAAAATAAACAATATTTATATTAAGTACTATAATATGTATCATTACAAGCATGGGACTTATGTGTTCTATATCATATCATATATTTTCATCATATATTTGCTAAATATAACTTTATATTTTCTACGACAATTACTAAAGAGGAGAAATGCTGTCAAATATAAAACATATATTATAGAAAACAAGCAGATCGACCAAAGCTGTAGCTTTATGCAAAAAGGTATCACCTGCATATTCAGAAATTCCACATATTACGAAAAACCATGGAAAACCAAGGAAGAAAAGGTTTGAATCAGCACCAGTGGTCGATAATCCAGCCTCATAAATAATTCCAATAAAGGGCAAAGCATTACATTGTTTTATGTATTTCCTTTTTATAGTGTATCATATACAATATTGACCTATTTCCAGCACCAAGGAAAAAGAAAAAGTTCATAGACAATAGGATCTGGGTCAAAGAGGTGTTGTTGTACAGGTAATACAATGTTAAGTCCATTCATGTAAATGTATGTCTAATTCAATGTCAAATGTGACCCCAGATTTGGTTGCAATTAAAAGTGCTATCAATATTCTAACCCCCCAACAGACTTTATTAAGTGAAAATAACAATAATCTTCCTGGAACTTGACTTTTCCCTTGTGATGCACGTAGAATTGGAAAAAAAAAATAAGAGAGAAGAAAAATAAGTAGGAAGTTAATTCAATTTATAGATTGTTCATATGCCATGTATTATGTATGTGCATAACTAATATCTACAGAAGATGACCAATTATTGATACATTTGTATTGGTAAATATCGAACAACATATTTGCTGAGTGATTTCAGGGATCTTCAATGATTTTATTGAATGAAATACATGAAATTCATTGGAGCTTGCACTTTTTAATCTGTACACAATAATAGATTTAAATCATGGTAGTAGATGTAGCACTAAATGATTTAAGAGATTAAGTTTAATAATCCTACCTAATCCATGTTTAATATTTGTTGTGACCATTAGAAATAACTCTGTGCAGCTTCTACGTCAATGACTATCACCCACTGATTAAGCCACAAAATACTTAAGTAATGCAAAAAAATATATAATCAGAAGGCATTTTTTTTTATTCCAAGCACAGAATCAAAATTTTCTGTTAACATATAATTTGGATCAGACAGTAAATATAAAAGACATGTAAGGTTCAGAGCAATGTATGTGGCTAACCCAGTACCAAGCTTCACCCAGGAAGGCCATTGATCAGTCTGATATTTAGGCATCAGTTCATAACAAAAGAATGCATTACAAGCTCCCACCGAATAATGCAACTTGAGGACATGGTCCACTATCTTTTTCCTTTCTACTGTGACTGTACATAGCTGGAACATAAGTGCAAAAATAAAACGACCGAGGGCCACATTTTTCAAATAGAGATCATTACACTACATTTCTCTAGCTGTGAGGCTTAGGTACATGTACTTAAAAATAACAGGGATGCACTTAATAAAATGTTTCTAGGTGACCTAGCTGAGAAAATAGCTTTTACTTTTTAGAATTACTTTAGAATTTTTTAAAATTCGTGAATTAGGCAGACCCCCATTTAATGTGTCAATTAATAGATCACTTTCAATCCTAATCTTACATTGATAGTATGATAGTGTTCCCGTGCTGCATGAGAAGTTAAAAACAATGTCATGGTTTAAATTCATGTATTTTCATAATTTATCGGATTAAAAGTGAATGTTGTGAGAAAATGCAATCCAACAGTTTCTTTGCTGAGTGACAAACTTTGTTATACAATATGTACATGTATTATCAACAACCATTAATCCTGACTTGCTGTTCTTGTTAACTTTTTTAAAAGATTTAAAAGTAATATATCAGTTCTCGACTCCTTTAGCTTTGAGCTCAAAGAAAGAAGAACTCTGGCTAAGAATATATGAAGAAATGCTAAATTAATTGGAACTGCTGATTCATCAGTCTTCAACAAGGCTAGAACTTTTTGGAAGTTTTTCTTTAAATCAGATGAATCAATTGTTTATAAAACATGGACTCAACATTAAATAATGTTAGGAATAAATCTTTAATTATCCAGTAAGTGTATCTCAGTATATATATAAGCTACTGTTTACGTGAGATCATGTTGGCATGTAAGTTTCTAAGTCACTAATCTCATCAGGGTTATTAGTTCTCGAAAATACTTAAATGTAAGTTTTTACTTAATTCAGATACCTAGCCAATCACACTGCTCAGGCTTCTGTTTC
>JAAUYG010013783.1_pt1 | contig 12964 bp, 10 predicted proteins | sample 7278091 | NCBI WGS metagenome assembly JAAUYG01 (sample SAMN14350201, study PRJNA611818) | marine sediment metagenome | isolation source: surface marine sediment (0.6m) | place: French Polynesia: Moorea | collected 2018-08
ACGTCTCCTGCTGAGAGTGTGCCTTGGAAAACGGACGACCGAGAGAGTGTGGTGCGCGCGCGCAAACGAGCCAAACCCCCTAGACAACCGCGCACGCGCGTGCCACGGACGCCACACTATTCTGTTCCATATTTAGAATTATATTTAGTTTGCGCCAGCATCTTCAACTTTCTGCTATTACTCCCTGTGTTGACTGCATATAATTCTATATTTCTACAAATATCAGTAAGCGTCTTCATCTATGGGTGTACATCAGCGGTCTGTTAGCTTACTCCATGTTATCGGTCTATTACCTTATTCTTGATCTAGGACTGGATAGGACTGTCATACCTTAAACGCCTGAAGTCTAGGTTACAGCTGTGTTTAATATATATTTAATTTTATCCGATGAGTACAACAGAAGTATATTACATTCTACAACCATACATTATGTTAGAAATATCAAATGTCTAGAGATACCCAGTTTCAGACAATAAGGCATGTTGAATATATACTTCGTTAAGACGCTCCTAGTGATTGTGGAATATGTCAGATAGTCTGTATAAGTCTCTTGTATTTGTCTATTAATTAAAGATTCGATTGAGTTATGGTCCAAGATGTACATCTTCATATTATATTTTGTTCATTTATTACGTTTCAATTCTATTCATTATCATTGATCATCCACCTTCGTTATCCCTGTGAATAGCACATGGTGCTAATGTTCTGTTGACATCAAACCGACGTTAAATAATCCTTGTCTTATGCTATCTTAGCGTAGCTCAGCTTAGCTTAGCTTGGATTGGCTCCATGGATACAGAACACTATACATGTACATTAAAGTTACAGTGCTGCATCACAATACTAATGACCATAACCTCGAATGTGAAACACACATTTCATTTTGTCAGCCTATATATGTTGTATTTGCATTACAGGGTGAGAAGGCTGACGTTAGGGTAGAACCATCCACCCTCCAGTCAGAATTTAGCCCAGTAGGACGCAAACAGGATCCAGACGTGAAAATGTTAGATAGGAATCCCTGTTACACCGCTTTTCCTGACAGCACGAACAGCTTGGACAGTGGCTATGATGACATACCCTGCGATCACGGACACTCCACACGTCTGTAACCAGTGTACCCTCTGTGCCTGCAGTATTCAGGACCGTGTGCCTTTATGTATTCAAAAACTTTAAGATAGCCCAGCAGAAAGACACTGAACGGTGACCACCGAACAGCTGTATATGGTCTGATGCGGTGTTTAAAAAGTGCCACTGGCCCGTCGTGTCAGTACGTCGCAAAAAAAACATTTACTACTTATATATTGAAATGTCAACATTGCAAAAAAGTACTTGTTAAGCCACCAAGCACATCATGTGATTGAGAAAACAAAACGTTAAATTAGCCGAAGTGTTACATGTAGTCTGTAATTGGGTCATATTAGCACTACAAAGTGCAGTACTTTGTACATTTAATACTGATTGTTGTTCGAAAATGACGAGATGTGAACCTTAATAAATTGGTTGCACATAGTCTTGTTTAATTTATTTTACAGCTATATAATTTGTATGTTTTACAGAGAAATATTACATCTTCCATGGTAATGTGAGAAGCTGCACGGTGGGATATGTCTCTCTTCCTGTCACATTAGCATCGTTTGCCCTTACATCCTGAATTTCAACAATATGGTGCGACTTGCTTACGGATGATCTCAATTACTACTTTCTCGCAGGTGTTTGAAGATAAAGACATTGCAATAATGTTGCAAATAGGCGCCTTATGTGCTCGGGAATATGAGAATTTCTGGGCGGGCAGGGTCTTTCTTGTTAGAAATGCGATACCGGAGCGAACACTTGACCCCACTTTATGTAATTTTATTATCGACGTTATAAATTGCCATAATAGTAAGAGAAGCAGTGTTAATGCAATGTTTTAGATGCTAGCAAAGCTTTCGATAGGGTAACTTATGTTATTAGAGCAGTTCATGCAGTTAGACTTCTAATATAAAGAGGACTGTGTCCTCTAGAGTCAAGATTCTTTGCGAATATGTACTGTAATAGTAAATGTAGAATGAAGGGCAAGATTATCTCGGGGAAACAATGTCACAAATTATGGTTCAGCAAGGTGACATTTTGTCCCCTGTTCTCTTTGGTGTTGTTATAGCTTATAGCTCATATATATCGTAAGGTGACTCGTAAGCCCATAGGGCTGGGCCTTTAAAATCAGATTATTGTACATCCTAGCTGTTTATGTATAGGCACGTCACTATAATAAATAAAATTACTTACTACTACTTACTACTACTATAGCTGTGAAGGTATACTCAGTCTGCTCAATCCACAGAACATAAATATAATTTTTATGTTACAGATACTTTTGTGGGCACTTTTTGCATACGCTGATGACATTGTACTACTTGCCCTACATATGTACTAGGAGCACTGTTTGAAATAGATAGCACATCAATACGGAACACAGTTCCATTTAATTAAGAGTCAATTTGTTATATTTAGACAATTTGGAAGTATGATCCTACAGGCAGAATGGAAAATATGATGCCAGATTCTTGTGGCTAAAGTCTCAGAACAACGATCGAATATTATCCCCATAGGATCACGTTATACCATTGAGAAGGCGATCCGTATTTTTAATACCAAAGTTAAAGCTCTGATCGTTACTCCACAACATAATTATTTCCGCAGCAAATCAAATTTTAAATCTATAACTACATGAATTTCCCAAAATGTGTCAATGTATACAATTCTGTAAGATATTTCATTATAAAATCAATAAATATATACATGTCCAGGCTTATTTTCTTTGCAGACATTTCATCGGCATCCTACCTTCAAGCAAAAATGTGACAGTTGTTTGCTAAAAAATTCTAATCATCAAATTCCCCTTATTAACTACTAGCAGTAACTTTATCATATATTTACAGAAAGGTCCAATATTAAACCAGACAAGTCATGTGCATCTTTGATTATTTTTTTGGTTGTTTATTACTGAAATACATGTAACGGATATTTTTTCTCTCGCACATGTTTATGTAGTCGTGGGGGTTGATTTAGGACACTTTCGAAAGTTACCTGTATCTTGGAGTGTGGGGCAAGCAACGTGAAACTGGTTGAAAGTTTTCCCTCCTTGGTTAGAACATGTAAATAGGGAAAGATTGGATCTCAGACCCATGTAGGTTAATCTTGGGGTTAACGACCTACGGTATATACCAAGAAACTCTTTCTCCTTGAGCGAGGTGCACAGACGTTTGAAACTATTGCACTTCTAGCCTAATTATCATATCTGGGTTACGTTATATCTTGTTTATTCGAATGTCATGGGAAACTGAACAACAACAAACCATTAAATGCATTAAGCGCTGGTATGGGCGCCCATTGGAGTGATGGTCACCACAGGGACAGATGGCATGCACACGAAATACAGCACGCTGATCAGTCCCTGGGGTTTTCCCAAAGGCCAAGTCTGCCGTCCCGTATCTTGAGACCAGTGCTATTACCCCACTCGACCATGGTCCCAAAGGGAAAGCGTGCAGTGGCATCCTACCCTCGGCTCCCGTGGCAGGAGCCTGAGGAGGAGTGGGGGAAGAGGCGCAGACTTCCTGCCCTTGAGAATGGAGAGGGTGGTATCTACGCAGCTCAGGCAGGATTAGGCAAGCTCAGAGCCCAGTTAAGAACCTGGTGTTGCATCTCGACTGTGTAATTGAGTTGTGCGATGTCAACTCGGTGCTTGGCTGTCTCTGCCAGCTGCAGCAAGCTCCTCTCGACGAGCTTCCACTTGCCCGTGCTGTCACCCTGCACGATAGGTGTCTGTAAACAGCTGTTTCAATGTAGGGAAAGATCTACGGCGGAATCATCTGAATAGCATCAGGATCCTGCCAGGCCCAACGGGTGCTTGTCTCTACGTGGAGGGTACTCTGAGAGGTGGATGTGACCATAATAGAAGGGACCTTCCCTGCCGCCGATATCTGTGCACAGGCAGGACGGCAGGCCTAGGAAGATGGCCGAGGCTGTCAGTCCCCGGGCTAGACAGATCCACTGGTTCGGGAACAAAATCTCTGTCAAAGGTTATCCAATTTCTAAGTGGCTTCGCCCTTTTTGTGAAGGAGGGAGCCCCCCCCCCTCCCTTATTACCTACAGAAAGAATGTCTCCAAAACTCGCGCACTCTGTAGGCTCCTCTGTAGTGTTCAAGACTTTGCATAATTATTCGATCCTTTCTCTTGAAAATCCAAGCCAAAAGTGGCGGTAAATAACCTTTAGGTGCCAAATAAGGTGAAGCTACAGACTTCGATGATGGAGGCGAGAAATAACACCACTGATAATCTGTGACGCGTAATTCTTTCTATGTCGCCTAACAACCAAGGTTAAATACTCTATAAATTGCCCTTGTAAAAATTCGCTACGTATTGAATATACGAGCTTAGATATCATGTATGCGTAAATGTATTAATATGGAGATGGGATTATGTGCCATATTATTGCACGTTCAAATTTCAAACAAGGAAGGGAAACAGCGCAGCCATTTTTACATTGGTAAGCTGTAGCCCCACCCTTCCTAGCCAGTGTGTACTTTTGGCATGGCCGACCAGGCCAGGCCATCAGACAAGAAGTCTTCCCGCAATCCTGCCAAATAAGACGATCAGCACACGGCTCATGTGCAAACTGCCTCAAACTGATGACGCTTTCCCACAAGTAACTTTTCTGCAAACAAGCATCGTCTGCTAGCAGTCAGGTGTATAACAGGAGTTTCTACTGAGCGTGTGACCCATAGGATCCCCCAAAACCACATGTAAGCAGGCAGAGTATACTTGTGCGTAGGTCCCAAAAAAGCTACCAAAGATAGTGCCACCAGCGCTGCCTTCAGCCCCGTCGGCGCCCTTACAGCCTTCATCTCTCATAAAGCCGCCAGTGGTCCCAGCACTGACTTAAACCTGGGGAACAGCTCCGAGCCATGGGGTGATCATATTGCTTGAAATGCTCATGCTCTCAGCGTGGGCACTCGCATCATCGTGAGCATCAACGCTAAAACAGGGAGCAGCGCCAACCTGGAGTGCTGTATTCTTCCCTTCAGTGGGCACACTCATTGGGGTGTTTGTGATGTGTCCAGAACAAAGTCCGGGTGCTGCATCCTTGAGGGCATTGCATGAATATGCAGTGATGGTAACCACACCGTGACACCCCTTAGGGCTCTACTGTTGGTATCCATGGGAGATTGATCAAAACCCTGCTAACCTTTGGTCTGTAGCATTAAGTAGGCTTTTCCTTATGACAGCACTCACTGAGATAGAAGCAAATTTGTTTCTCGCGGGAATCATGAATGCTTTGTATCTCGGGCGAGCCCCTAAAAACGTACTGCTCTAGTGTGGTGGTCTGCCCTGTCATCTATCTAGGGGATGCGGAGGTGGCAGCCCCATGTACACTAGCAGCGACGTACTTTATGTCATGCAAAGGTGCGACGACCCTGAATTTGATTTGGTATTATGCCTCTGGCATTGACAGAATGGTTAGTCGCGTATAGTAACAATGCTCAGCCTGGTTCCTATCATCCAGTGTAACAGATGATTTACTGGTAAATGAGGAATAAAGTGAATCAAACTGGTCGGTATTAAACCTCAATATGGCGAAATCAAATCAGACTTTTGCACAAGTTGGTCACTTGGAATACGAATTATACAGGTATGAAATATATCATAGAGTTTGAAGTCACGTGTTTACTCATAAGCCCTGTGCACATACCCAAGGCAACTTGTTTGGACTGCCACACTACAATAAAGATGTTCCTAGGGAGAAGGATGCAGTCTGACACCCACGGAGGGTGAACTATCCAGCTTCAAACCCAAGCAGTTTTCGGGGTGCTAGCTTTCGGCTTCGTTCTCCTGTTCACTGACAGTCGACAGGATGAGCTGTTGTCCGATGAGTTTTGGTTTCCAGACGATTCTTTCTTTCGGCTGTCCCCACCATTTTTCAAGCTGATTGGGCGGCTACAGTTTTGTGGCACTTTCCCTCCACCTGAGCTGCCACTGCCCGACCCCTCCTTCCGGTTATTGGAAGGAGAGACATTGTCTGGACAGGGCCATAGCTCCCATGCCATTTGGCGGTAGCGAGAGTTAGCAAAGAAGTAGACTAGAGGTTCAACTATGCAGGAAGATTTGGCTGCGACTGAGGCCATTGTGCTGAACCAGATAGGTACCACGTCCCAGTCCACACTGTAGGACGCCCACATCGCCGCTATCCCATAGGGCATCCATGTCAGCACTAGACTCACGCTCATATACAGAGTCATCTGGAAGAGAGCAAACACTGGGATAACTCTTGCATACAGGCTCATCTCGAATAAATACCAGGATATATTGTCAATATTGTCACATATAAGTTCACCTAAAAAAGAGCAAACAGAACTTAAGGACACACCCAGGCTCATATGTACCCCCCTCCACCCTCCACCCCCGACCATGAGAAGTACAATCATAACATAACCAGCATGGTTATAATCATCATGATCATCATAATCGTGATTATCATCATTTCGGATTTAGCGCCAATTATTGCTAGCATATTCATGGACGGTTTAACCAGGACAATTGAATGCCAGTACTGGTCTTGGGGGACTACGCCATAATTTACAATGGATATGTCACTATTGAGTGCAACTAGACATGATGGAAAACCCTTTCAGAATATGATGTTGACACGGTCCGTGGTTTAGCAGTGTATTTCACACGGGAGGTTCATTTCATAGAGCATGATGCAGACACCACAAAAAAGCTCTATCACCGGGCAGATCTTAAATGTGATTTCTGTGAGAGGCGTCAAAGACTTTTACAAGTGCTTCTGTGGCTTTGTTCGTGAGAAATAATTTCCTGATCATCTCAATCCTTCTGATGTGCACGAAGGCCGCTTTACATACATTGTTAACATGTAGCTCCAGTCTCATGTTAGTATCAAACATACAGGCAAGGTTTCCCACAGATAGTCTACGCTTGCTGATGCTGTAGCAAGTGGGGGGAATGGTATAGTGAAACTGCAGTGGGGCATCGATCAAAGGAAACTTGACTGCCGTCATTGATTTTCAAAAAATAGCACACCACCTTGGTGCACCTTTCCTCAGCTGGTTCCAGGAAACACCATATTACATCTGTCAGTCTTTCGGCTCAGATAAAGTCGATGGTATTTGGCAAAGTGATCCGTCTTTCGTACAATTTCTCTTTAGCGTAGAACGTCTTTGGGCCAAGCAATGGAAATTATGGTATGCCTCGTGAAACATCTCACTGACTGGACATATTCTGGTGGATGGGGATGCTCTGTTTCCTGTCTGTTAAGAATGAAGGCAACTATTGGTGGGTATTGGTAAGCTGATGCAGTGTTGTTTTGAATAAACACCATACTCTTCATCCTCTTACTCTCGTAAGATGTACAGTGTATACCAGACTTATACCAACATATAGGGTCTACTTCTCTGAGTGCCACATCCAAATCTAGCGCTGGATATCTGAGTATCATATCTAACTCTGGTAAAGGCTCACACATCTCTGAATGTCATCTAACTCTGACACTGACTTACATATTTCTGAATATACAACATGTAGCTATATACATAGCTATGACCCGGGCTCGCACATCTCTGAGTGTCATATCTAACTATGGTCCTGTCTTTCACATCTCTGTCAGATTTTCATGAAAAAAGAAGCATTGGTTACCTACCCGTGTGACATGGTCTGTCCGTTGCTGCAGTCTACCACTGTTTTCATGTGCATTATCTTTCATTTTGTGGAGGATTTTGCAGTAGGAGACCACCATGACAGCCACCGGTAGACCGAGACAGCAGGCGAACATGGCCGTCAGGTAGGCAGAGGATGACCTCCGCCAGTCTATAGAGCACAGAGTACCACAGGGGTCGACCCCATACTCCCCCCATCCCAAGAATGGAGACACTGACCACAGCAAAGCATACACGTACATCAGACCACTGCACACAAACACCGTCCGTACAGTCAGGGGCTCTGGAACAGTCAGAAATCTAGTCACTAGACATTCCAGGGAACGAAGATGGCAAACGAGCTAATAATCACCTCCAATATGGTTAGTATGCTGCATGAGTAAAACCCTGGTATATCTACAATGTAGTAAAGCCTGGCACCATGTCTTATTTTGCAGTAAAATGTGGTGTCATGTTTCTGCACTGCAGTAAAACCTGCTGATATGTCTCCACATTGCAGTAAAGTGTAGTGCGTTTGGTGTCATGTCTCGACTTTGTAGTAAGTCTGGTCCCATGTCTCTACTCTGCAATAACCCTGGTACAATCTCTCTCCTTTGCAGTAAAGCCTGGCGCCATGTCTCTACATTATGAGAAAACACAATTGCCAATATTACTGCATTTTATTATTTTTAATTGTTTGTCATTTCTGCTGATAAATGTATTAGCTAAACACTTCAAAATAAGCTTTCATACCTGTTTCCATATAACATGTCTTCAGACAGCGCAGTCCCGCCAAGGCAGATAAAGAGACAATCTTACTTAACCCAAGGAAGAAACACAGAAATCCATACAACTCACAACCTGAAAATAGTGAAACAGAAACCCATACCACTGAAAGTACAGAAATATAGAAAAAAAAAATACAATTTACAGAAATATAAACAACCTGACAACCAAAACCTGAAAATAAAAAAAAAACATTCAAACCCATACAGAGAAAGTACAGCAACATAGAGCGCTATACAGCTCCCAATCTTTAAAAATAAACAGAAAAACACAAATGCAACCTGAAAGATCAGAAACGTAGAAAGACATACAGCCAACAGAATCTTAAAAACACATACATCTCACAAGCTGAAAATGCAGTAGTATAAAAAGCCATGCAGCTGAAAGTACAGAAAAAAGCATACAAAGCCATACAGCACACAACCTGAAAATACATAAACATAGATATCCGTATTAGTTGAAATTACAGAAACATATAATACGCAAACCTAAGAATTATCACCCATAATTGTTTTATTTTGCAATAGCTAAACCGAGAAATATTCCAGAATAATTTAGAATATTTCGACGGTTTTTTTCCGAGTCAGGAGAGATGCTATGAAGCAGCTCGAGCAAAGAGAGAGGTGCTTCATAGCAGCTCGAGCAGTAGCGCAGAATGAGCCGTTTTGGGAACAGATAACAGATAACAAGTACAATTCTGCACTCCATCTGTTCTCAAGCAAGTCATTCCTTGCTGAAGGATATCAGATACCCCGATTACCCCATGGTATGTATTTGAAGATAATATGTGCCACCAATACAAAAAAATAAATTGCATCCACACCCACAATTTCAAAGAGCCAGTAGTCAAACAGGAAGGAGTCACCCTCAACCATCGTCTCAAACAGAACAGCTATGGTCAAAGGGAAAGGAGAAGCCTTTATCCAGAATCTCAACACAGCCAGTTGTCAAATGGGAAAGCGCTTTTCTTAACTAAAATCAAAAGGGTCATGGTCAAACAGGAAAGAGCCTTTCCTACCCATAACCCAAAACAGCCATGGATAAACAGAAAGGAAACTCCCCTACCCAGACTTGCAAACAGTAGTCGGACTAAAATTGATTACTTACCAGAATTTCAAACAGTCAGTCATCAGAGAGAAAGGACATTCCCTTGCCCAGAGTTGCAAACAGCTATTGATAAGACAGGAGGGACCTCTGACAGATACTTCCTGTGTGACCACTGGCTTTTTGTGTTATTGGGTAAGGGAATCTCCATACCCAGAATTGCAAAGCGCCAGTGGTCATCCAGAAGGTATAATCACTTACATGCACAAAATGTTCGGACAAGAAGGAGACTTCCTTACACAGCATCCTAAACAGAACAGCCAGTGGTTAAACAGGAAGACGCGTCCCTTACTGAGGTTCAAAACAGCCATTGTCAGATTGGACGGAGCCTTTGTTAGGCCATACAGGCGAGTACCTTAACCTGAATCTTACACAGCAAATGGTGAGGCAGGTAGGAGACTCACTTACCGAGAATTCCAAACACCCAGTGGTCAGACAGGAAGGAAACAGTGGCCATTGGAAAGGCTGACATCATGAAGGCGAGGTTGTTGAGAGCAAGTAGGACGACCAGCAGCTCGAGAACAGCCAACCGCCGCCAGTTCCGATAACAGGCTTGTAGGACCAGAGAGTTGAGTAGCAGAGCCACAACACCTGGGAAATATAACAAAGTATGGCTAGTTGCGTTAACATCTCTATATCCACATAGCTAGAACAAACTGTGAAGAAAACTTCCTACAGCAGTCGAGATAAATGCCAACTCTGACACAATGTGGTTGTTTACTACTGACACTAAGATAAATGCCAATTCTGAGAGTTGGTGTTTGTTTACTACTGAAATTGTGATTAATGCCACTTCTGAAACTGGGTAGTTGTTTACCACTGACACTGAGACAAAATACCAACTCTGACACTAGGTGTTTGTTTACAACTTAAAATGTGATAAATGCCAACTCTGACACTGGATGTTTGTTCGCTACTGACACTGAGATAAATGCCATCCCTGGCAATATGTGGTGTCCAGCTCTGAGACTGGGTAGTTGTTTACTACTGACACTGAGATAAAATGCCAACTCAGACATTGGGTATTTGTTTACCACTTACACTGAGATGAATGCCAACTCTGACACTGGGTGTTTGTTTACTACTGACACTGAGATAAAATGTCAGCCATGGTATCATGTAGTGTTTTACTAATGCAAATGTGGTAAAAGCCAACACTGGGACTAGGTAGTTGTTTACTACTAACACTGAAATAAATGCCAACGCTTGTGCTGGCTGTTTGTTTATCATTTAAATTGGGTTAAATGACAGCTCTGACACTCTATGGTTCTTTACACTTGACACTGAGATAAAATGCCAACTCTGACAGTGGGTGTTTGTTTACTACTAACACTGACATAAAATCTCAATCCTGGCATTATGTGGTGTTGCACTAGTGAAACTGTGATAAAGGCCAATACTGAGACTAGGTACTTGTTTACTGCTGACACTGAAATAAAATTCCCTCAGACACTGGATTTTTTTGTTTATAACTTAAACCGGGAGAGATACCGATTCTGACACTGGATGTTTGTTTACTGTGACACTGAGATAAATGTCAACTCTGATAATCGGTGATTATTTACTACCGACACTGAGATAACCACCAACTCTAAAACTGTGTGATTGTTTACTACTGATACTGAGGTAAATGCTGGTCTGACGGTGTGGTAACTTACCACTGACGATGAGGTATATGCCCAGGGGAAGGTTCACACTGTGCGGTAGGGCCGACACAAAGTTCTCTGTGGAAATCATGGCATTCAACTCAAAGATGAGAACAAAGGGAGCAAGACAGACCACTGGAACAACAGAAAACCACGATCGCTCTCACAATTATAACTGTATGTACACACATGTATATCATTAAGCTTAACCATGCTATAAAGCATCGGTGCAATATCAAGGAAAGTAATAATGTTGCTAGACGGCTCATTTATAATTTATTCTTACTATTAAACAACATTATATTTTGGCTGACGTCTGAACCTTATAGATAGAATTGCTTCGCATATTTACCCGTTCGGCCTGGAGTTACCTTGAAACTAACCTTTCAACCTTTCCCAATGCCAAACCTAACGGTACCGTTGAAATAAAAAAAATATATAACTTGCTAGTAATATTTATGACAGCCGGATGTCTATTTTTATTTTGTTGCTGTATTGTTGTTTAACAGATTCTATTAGTCCAAATAAAACTCTGTCTTGTAAACGAAGCTATAAGAATCCATTTTCTCCACACTGTTTCATTTCCGGCAAATTAATATTCAAATCTTAACACCCGTGACCAGCAACCGTTAAAATAGAGATATTTGAATTTCAACTCCCTGTACTCTAGCAGGGGTACGTTCAAATCTGTCCTTTGAGTTTGCAAGATAACTAAAAAGATGTCTTTCCCAGGACATGCACGAAGGTGTGTGAAATATACTGTGTTGCTGGGCATTCAGCTGTGACTGAGCTGCGTTGATGGGAATTCAGCTGTGACTGAGCTGTGTTGATGGACATTCAGGTGTGACTGAGCTGTGTTACCTGGCATTTAGCTATGACTGAGCTGCGCTTCAATTCTCCCAAGGAAGCCCTAGCAAATTTACTCAGATTACCGGGCAGAAATCCTCAGTCCTGTACGCCCAAAATTTTTTCTCCTTTCTCTTACCATTAGGGCCAAATTTCGACACCCCCCCCCCCCCACACACACACACATACACACACTCTTCCCCTGGGGCGATTTCTCTCCAAATCTAATCACTTCATCCCTGGGTTAGAGGGAAGGCTTCCTCCAAAAATGAAGTTGATTGGTTAAATAGTTTTTGAGATATCTTGTTAACAGACAAACACACAGACAGACACAGACGCACATCAGCACCACAATAAACCCTGCCCAGCAGAACTGGCGGGGTTTAATAATTAGTGCAAACTAATTTTGCAAACTGAGTTTTGTTTCTTTTTTTTTTTTCTTTTTTTCTTTCTTTCTTTTCTTTTTTTCTGTTTACTGTCATATTTATTGTGTTGTTATTGTGTCATTATAGTAATTTCTGTATGGCGGTATATTGCCTGATAAAGAACGTTTATAAACAGTTTGTCTCACTATTACAAGGTTACAGCATATATGCTCAAACCAGTAACCACAAATTGTGCGGGGATCCGAAGCATGTTGTGTGGCTAATATGTAACTTGTTTATGTACACTGATGCACGATTTGGGAATAAATACCTATCTACCTACCTGCCCCCACATTGTCCCATATTAACGAAAACGAACAAGAGGCCCAGGGGCCTTTGCGCTCTGCTTGACCATTTGTCAGATGAAGTGAGTGAGTGTTATCAAAGTTTGACGGCACATCAACACCAAAAGGGTCATACCGTGCCAAAACAGGTGATAACGATTGCAACGTCAATTCATGTCACT
>JAAUYG010200855.1_pt1 | contig 12962 bp, 10 predicted proteins | sample 7278091 | NCBI WGS metagenome assembly JAAUYG01 (sample SAMN14350201, study PRJNA611818) | marine sediment metagenome | isolation source: surface marine sediment (0.6m) | place: French Polynesia: Moorea | collected 2018-08
CAGTAAAACTGCAAGCATTACTTTCTGTAAGACATACCTACTTTGTCGAAGTTGGTAAACATAATGAATATCAGACTGTTTATTTTTTAATTTTTACAGCGCATATATGGCAACCCAGAACACACGTTTTTGTGCTAGATCTGTAAATACAGATCGAATTTATAGGCTGCATGGATTTTTGAAACTGTTATTTAGCTCTGAGAAAGGCTGAGGGGTGAAAGTTCGTAAGGATAAAATATAAAAATTAGAATTAGAGTGGCATGATCAGTGTCCAATATAAGCACTCTGGTACAAGGATTAAAGGTCAAGTTTAAGACTGTTTTGGAGATTGTCCTGGTATAGTCTTTCTCATAATTTATTTTAAGAATGAAAGAAATGATGTGTGTATCATATTCGCATGTTTTTATACAAATATTAATCATTAACTAAAAAACGCCTAACGTCTGGGCCTCCCCAAAAGCAGTCCCACTGAACTTTCAGTTAACAAAACGTTCTATATTGCAAGCATTTTTCAGTCACGTTTGTAACTCGCTGCCAATATTTAACTCTGTTGTGACGAGCCTTCTTATGTTGCCAAAACATGTCAGAACCCACATTTGTCGCAAAAATGGAATATATCATATGTATTTGCATTTGTTGGAATCATCTACCAGGAAATATCACGGTCCTCTCTTTCTGCTTTTGTCTCAGAGGTGTTTAATTATATATTTCACAACGTTCACATTTTTTCTAGGCATTATTTAATCTGATGTAAACCGAATTATTCATTTAGGTAGTCTCTTTTACCAACTTGATCGAACCTCCCCCCCCCCAAAAAAAAAAAAAAAAAAAGCCTAGGCCTCTACGCGCTATTCACTACCTACCTACTGTTACTTGCGACATGCATTGCTGCTAACGCTACTAGACGCCATTTTTTCAAGCTGGACGCCATTTTTGCGCATAAATTATTATTGTTGACATAAAATGTGACATTGTATGCCAACGTTAATTATCTTTGGGTAACAAATATGATGCCGACGTCAATTAGTTTTGCCCTATTTAAGATAAGTTTAGATGTGACGAGGCATACAGGATGTATGCTACCACAGGAAGTGGTACCTTTTCTTTAGAAATCAGCCAGATCTTCTATATGGATTCCTGGCATGGTCCCCCATACTTACCCAACTGTCACAAAGTCGACCAAACCCGCTTTGCATAGTTCCACTGACCAGGGCGCCCATAGGCAAGACCATTGTCCCGTTGTGGGTTCAGTTGTCCCAGTGCTGCCTGACACATTGCGTTAAGACCAAACACGGGGCCGCTGGACCCCTTCCCTCGGACCTCTGAAGTCCGCCAGGTCCTTTTGTGATAATTCTGATTTTGAATGTCCAATGTAATTTGAAAGATATATATTGGACATTCGAATGTACAATGTCCAATCTCCAATCTGCTGCCAACTTCAGGCCGGTCTACAGGAAGTAGTACCTGGTTTACAATAGTCACACCCAAGCAAACCATGGTGGCACGTGTGCTAAAACTAGGTGAGGGTGATCTGGATTCTTTGTGATTTTCTGGGTGATTATATAAGGTGTGCATTGTGCACATCACGTGGTGTGGTGGTGTGATAGAGGATGATCTAAAATCAAAACGATCAAACCGGTACTTAAAATGGAATGCGGTGCACATTTAGTCGGAAAACCCGTCTCCAGCCAAGTTCTTTGACACTTTTTGATGGTCACACGGTTGCCGTGTCCATCAGAAAATGGCAATAGCTGCAGGCGAGCCAGGTATTCCGGCTAGGTGCACATTAAGCACACCCAGGGTACACTGGTGACTTACACTGCTGTGAAGAAAAATCTATTTATTAGATCGATTTGTTCTATACAACTCACAATTTTATAAGAACAATTGGACGTAATGAAACTAATGGAACTCCTAATGAACTTATAGCTCACTTGGTTGAAGTATATATACACATGTAGGCCTACCGTACAGCCTGAAGAAGCGTAGCTCCCAAAAATAAATAAATGGAGAAAACTTGTGATTCGTTGTGCAAGGTGGATCTGAATACTTCTAAACTTCCTGTCATTTTTACATAATTATAGTTCCAAGTTCAGCAAAAACATACAATTTTTCTAAAACTTTCATTAGCTCCATGAAGAAGAACGATCATTACTTTTGGAATGAAGTTTCTATTGAATGTTTAGAAGGGCAGGCAGACTGATCACCTGTAATGAACTCCTGATCGAACGTATATTATACATCTTTATTGGTGCTCGCAGCACAATAAACACACAAACATACATAGAGGCAAAACAGGCGTAACAAGCACAGAACAGACAAATAAGCCATCAAGTCAAACTATACAACCAATTCAAACTGTACATGGGAAGTCTATGATCTCCTGTGCTTCTTCGGCAAGGGGCTGCTGGTGTCTGAGATGAATAAATTCGCTTACTGCAATACCTAGAGCTACAAAATATGAGTCAATGTTGATGCTTCTGTTGATTCTATTAACCAATTAACCAAATGGATTTAGAAAGGGTGGCTTTCTCCGATCTATATCAGTCACAGAGTAGATTGACACTTTTGTCGAGGTTTGACTGGCTGCCTCCCATGGCTACTCGAAAACAAAATGTTACAATACAATTATCACTATTAAGAGCGCTGTGTATAAACTTTAAATGGCTTTTATGTATCTGTTTGTCAATTGCTAAGTCATCGCATATTACAGGTACAAGGACACAATGGGTAGTTCCTGGAATACGACAGAGGCGTCGTACATATTTCCGCCATGCTATACATATCTTCTCCATACAGGAAGCATCTAAATCCCTTAACTGACTACCGTACAGTGACAAAAAGACTTAAAAAGCTCATAGAGAACATCCCCCGAACAGCCTCCAAACTGTGTCAGCAACAAGTTAAATATTAGGTAAAGGTCATAAGAGGCATTTTCCATAGCAGTGGCAGTTATGAAAGAAACCGTGGAAGCTCTAACAAAGTTTCCCAAATGCATACCATGTCTGCTGCTTTTAATGCTCACTCCATTACATACAATGCTCACACCAATTTCGGAACCATTCGTGATATACGGCTTTATTTGTTGATTTATAATCCTTTCCACTAATTTTGGCGAGGTGGCGGATGCAAGAAATCGGCATGCAGTTACCGTATTCCATTGGAGATCCTTTATCCTTGAAGACTGGCGTTATTCCGGCGCCTTTGAGCTCAGTTGGAACTTCACCCGTATGCAGTATCATGTGTATGCTTCACATGTATAACATACAGGACACTCACTTTTTCTCTGTCACGACAATGTATTTTATCTAGAGTTTCTCCCATACTCTCATTTACCTGGTACACCTGTACACCAGAACCCGCTAACTTACTTAACTTCCTTTCTGCGTTAACAAGAACAACTATGGGAGTAACTTCAGTTAGCAAACGACGCTCCAAACGTCGAGTATGGAGCGGTTGTCTCCTCTGCAAATGAAGATTACAACTTCAGCAGATATCATCACATATGCAATGTATACTACACAAAATAAGTGAAGGATATTTAATATCCTTAACTTTTTTGTGTCGTGTATGTCGGTCCTCTGTATGCCAAAGTGAACATTGAAATGCTAACCCTGGGTTCGGTAAGCCCGGCTAAACTTGGCCAAATGCTGTGCGTGACCTATGGATAAAATGTCACTGAGATGTCAGCACAGCAATGTATCCGTTGCCGTCACCGAGCCAGAGATGCGACTTAACAACGCAACACTCACATAACGTGTCCCCGCCAGTGTGTATGCTGTGCCAGAGAAGTTTGTCATCCAGCAGAAAGACGGAATCTTGGCTTGTCACCAAAAAACTGGATCGTCTGTGTGTGGTTATGCCGGACACCCTCGCCAGTCCCTCCGGCAACTGTAATACTTGCTCTGGGGTGGACCTGCCATTGCGGTACGTCATCAGTGTGTTGTCGCCATAGCATACCAGGGTTGTCTTCGGCAGAACAGAGACATGTTCCGGTCTGTCTGCCTGTGGTGGTTTCTGCAGCTGACCGGTGACAGTGTCAATGGAGACGTTGACTAGGCAGACATACCCGCTGTTCCAGTCGCACACATATAAGGTGTCCTTAGAGTGGACAGCGAGGTTGCCGGCTTCTGGTACACACCTCAGTCCCGTGTCTGGCACCAGGCGCCTGTTCTCATAACGGAATATCATCACCCCATCCTTGTCACGGGGAACATACACACGGCGTGTGACACTGTCCACTCGGGGATGGCAGGTTAGCCACAGGCCACCCCCTACCTCGGCCGTATCCATTAGCTCGATTCTGCCGTCATCTCCACCGATGTCGTACACAGTGAGCCAGACTTTGAAGCTGCCGCCGAACCGCCGCCATTCCACACAATAGAGCTGGCTGTCGTCGCAACACATTCCAGTCAGCCAGCTACCCCACTGTATCCTTTGACGTCCGATGACTGTGAGATTCCGAAACTCCGCAGGCGGCTGTAAGAAACGGGAACATATAATGAACACGAGGTGACAATTGGATCCAGAATTATGGTGTCTGGCTGAGGTCAAAATAGTTCCTTCACCCAAAAAGGCACCCGGTGAAGTATGCAAAATGCAGCCTCTTACGCTTTTGACGTACAATGATTGTGTTTAGGCTTAAGCACTGCAAATGATAGGCATGGGCAAGTAACAACAAGAGGTCCATGGACCTTGAGCATATACTTGACACCACTTGTAGGTACGGTAGCTTAAAAATTACGCAAATGTCCTATCATACTAATTTGGAAACAAGTGCATTGAATGAACACTACAGGATCATCAATACGTCATCTATGTGTTACTAGACTCCTTGAGTCACAAATCTCACCCCCCGTTCATTCTTCGACCAACCCTTTTCGAGTTACAGGACACTTTGTGACAAACGGCATGGTGGTTAGCTACAATTTGACAAACTTTGGGGTTAATACGCCTGGGGCATGACGGTTTCCCAGAAAACGGACGGCACGGCATTAGTTCTGCTGACAGAGTCAAGCGGAACTAATAAATGTATTTTTGAAGTCTACACAGACCTGGAAATAATCAAATTTCATTTTGTGCACGAGGTCACTGTGTAGTTGTGGGACCACAAATACGGCATTGTGGATCGCTCTCGATGCCAAGAAAACTTCGTAGCGTGGGTTGTACATGCTCATCGCACATTTCGCGTTTCCCCTTTGAAAGATTCTTCTCAAAGGATGGATACATCTTTGTCGTGTATCTTGGAGGATGAATACACAGATGTTGGCATCTAGCCCAAGAAAACTGTCAACAGAGTCAACGATCACACCAGTTCGAGGAAAGACGGCTGCACTCTGCACACTGATGCCTGGAATTTGTTCTGCTAAAATTAGTCTGCATTGTTCGATTTTGTCAGGAGTATATGAAGACTCCAGCAGAATAGCTACTTCTGACTCTCTATAATTTCCACCTAGAAACAGGGAGCGGATATAGTCCACAAGGTCTTTGTGTGGTCGGTTTAGCCAGAGGTTCGCCATTTTGATGCATTCAATTCCCTCACCATTCTCGGTGTTTGCACATTGGATTGTCTGATGACTGTCGCATATATCTTGGATGGCAGCCTGCACAAAGGATACCACTTTCCTTGTATTGCGGTATATGCCTGTTAGGCGAAAATTCACAGGCACCTCTTTGAGAACAGTGCGCGTAAGATCCAGAATGCAATCGTGAATGAATTGCTGTCTTTTCCTGTCAAATGACTGGTAGTCATTGTCAGCAAACACAAACAGAGACATGTCTTTATTTTTCTTCAAGACCTTGAAGAGTTTCTTCATAGAGGTCTTTGTACATGTGAATTTGTGACAGTCGTCAATGATTACACATATTTTGCTTTCAAATGTCCCATTTTTAATTTCCTTCAAGAGGTCTCGGTCACCTAAAACAAGTGTTCCTGCTAATCCATTGAATTTCAGGTACTCCTGAAATTCCGTTGTCGTGCAGATGTACACGCTCTTTTCTTTGCCATACATTCTGTATAAGCAAGACGCTGTCCAGCTTTTTCCGCTCCCAGCTGGACCAGATATGTAGTTCACCTTTGCCTTGTGCATCAGCACCTCCACCTGCTGTTCTGAGAGTGTGACGCTGGTGTGATCACCAAGGCTCCGTTTCAGTGGCGATTCTTTGGAAAGGATTACCCTGGCAAGTGACCGTTGTAGATGCTCAAAGGTTACTCCCTTGGCACACAGGTCATGCAAATAGTTCTGGATCTCTTGACACTCTTGTAACCTCAGCTTTATTGTATCCTGTATGGGGGTTGACGTGGAGAGAAAAGCAGACAGCAATCAATCCACAGGTTCGATAAGTCTGCGTCCGTCCCCTTCCGGACAATCAGATACTTCAGCATACGTCCAGTGGTCATCAGATACTCCATTTGACCTTCAAATTTGTCCCCGTCGTGGCTGGCAACTACCACCCAAAACGACAGCTTTGATGAGCTAGTAACCGTCAGTATGTCACAAATGTGCCCTGTGGGTAGTACTTCAGTCTCGTCATCTAATATGTGGAATTTCCATGTCCTGCACACAATTGCATATCCAGGATCATTTGTTGAAACCGCAGTCAATGTTTTTTGCAAGTCTGTTTCAGAATCAAACAGGTGCGAGAGAAATTCTTTGTCCGGTGTGATCTTCATAGGCTGAGTTGGTTTCCACATTGGACATGATCCAGCAATGTCGTCTACTATCGCTTCCTTTGTCGTCACATATTTCTGCCAGTCTTTTGTATTTTCTGACCAATCTAGTCTCTGGCAAGAAGAAAAATTCACTTTGGGGCGTGCGGTTTCAGCATTGCTGTCATGCACCATAACCTGTGGTGGCGCAGATAGAGAATTTGTTTCGGACGTTTGGTGAGGGTTCCCCTCGCTCTTTGTTGTCAAGCGGTTTCCCGTTTCCTGACCAGAAAGTAAACCGGCAGATGCTTCGTTTTCTTTTTTCTTCTGGCTTTGCATGACCGATGTGGGTTTTGCGTGTATCGTTCCAAAAATATTTATATCAAAGTTTGTGGGTTTCCAAATACCTTTATTTTCCACTAGCGGGTATTTCTTCGCATCAATGGACTGTTTCACTAGGAGAGCAGCCCATGATTTGTGTGGGCCCAGCAGCAAGGAGACCTGAATCACGTTCATCGACAGGGAAGAGGATTTTGGATCCCTGTTAAGTAATGCACCTAGTCTCTCTTTGTAGAGTTGAAATGTTGTCTGTGTCACAGAGGAATGGTTATCGTCAGCGAAGAGGAAGATGACCCCGCCACACGTGGTCCGTAGAGCTGTGAGCAACGCGAACAGATGGTGTATGTTCTTGTCAAAGATTGGGTGTTGCCAGGGGTTCAGGTGGAGGTTGAAGGAGTAGTCCCCACTCCTGAGTTCTTTCGCTTCGGAAGCACACATATTTAGGTCCTCGACCATCAAACCAATCTCGTCTGGGAATCTGTGCTGGAACAGAAATCATACACATGTATTTCTAATGCCAGATATACCCATCTTCCCTTTAAGTTAATGCATAGCGCTTAATACTACTACGATCGCAAACCAACAAAAGCTCAAGCTGTTCCGCCAATTGTTGCAGCAAATGCAAAAGGTTGGCTAGTAGCACCCAACCATTTACTTTGGATTCCAAATATATATTGAATAGACTTTCGATATAATGAAATGTGGACCAAGTTGGGCTGAGCGTCATATATGTGTAGTCCCGTACAGAAGATCTACCACCCAAGATTGATACCAACATAAATACACTTAAATTCAGTTACTCAAATGTCTGTTAATTGTCTCATCATACGAGAATACAAAACAGCAGTACTTTTTATATTTCACATTTGATACTGGGTATTTTAACAGTACCTCTGACATTGCTTCCCGGAAAAGTATGCGGCACTGTCGACAGAGATCTTGCGCAAACTCATGTTTCTTGTGTGCCACAGAGGCGGACACAGAGAAATGGGAGATTCGGGTTCCAGGCAAGAAAGCGTGCTCTGAGCTGTAGTTTTCGTCATTTCCCAGAACTTCAAAGACCTCCTTTATTAGTTCCAGAGCAAGTTCCATGTTTGGCTCCGACCCAAACGCCCCTTTCCTTTTGCAAGCGGCCTTGAATAGGATATGTTTTATCGCGGCATTGTTAATGGATATATCGCTCTTTTTGTCTTCGTTGTATTTCTCCTTCCTGTCCGGCGGTATCCAGATGTGAGCAAATCTTAACTTTCTGTCAAGTGTTGCCAATTCTTCAGCAGCTGTTGTTTTCCCAATAGCAGCCTCCAGATATTCAAGCAGTTCTTTCACACCCTCTGTTGTATTAGTCGCAAGAGTTTCAACCTTGTCATTCCATTCTTTTATTCTACTGGAGAGTACTTTACAAAATGAAAGGGCTTTCTTCATTGGCCCCTCCTTCGAGAGAACACGAAGGGTGTCGGCTTCTGCTTGCGCCGTAGATGGCCTCCAAAGATTCTCGACGGGGTCTGGTATCAAATGGACGTCAGCCGGGGGAAACATTTTATCTGGATTGTCAGCAATGATTGCATGCATAGATCGCCTCAGTCGTTGTCGAGCTTTTGAATCAAGCTGTAACAGAACTACAGGTGTTATGTCCCAGGTCAGAAGACTTTTGTCCTTGGCAAGGAACTGTGATGTTACGGCTGGGCCGTTGTACCGAACACAGCCACGCCAGCTCTCCGAATCCTGGGTGCTGCCTTGGCTGTTGTGCCTTGACGATTTGTAACCCCCATGTTCCAAACAGCCAGGAAGTTCCAGCTCGGATATTAACTGATTGTACTTGTCTGCAAACTGATTGCGTATGTTGCGTGGCTTAATCTCATGCAGGGTGGATCCAGTGCTCAAATATACATGGTAAAGTTCGTGCTTGGCTTCATTTTCTTGCAGGATGATATCTTCTCCTTTCATGACATACAGGCTGTCCATTTCATTGACGGTGCCTACTTTGCTGCCATCCCAGCAGGACCCGATGTCTTTTAATTGTCCAGGCAGCGATAAGCCATCATACGCGAACAATTTGGAAAGCCTTTCTGCCAAATTCCGACGATACTCCCCAAATTCTTGAACGATTTCCTCGTGTTGTCTCATCGCAAAATCGGCAGCCCCTTCGCTGAGCCTGAAGACGTCGACCTTTCTTGCCCAGCGAGAGAATTCCTCCGTGTTGAAGCCAGGGGGACGCAGGTCTCCTCCGGCTGGCTCTTCCAGTCTGGCATCCCGCATTGCTTTATAGTATAATCTCTCTATCTCCTCCAGGCTAGCCATGTCTAAGCCTGGAACGAAAATCAGTCCTGATAAGCACAGCACATTCCTGCTGTATACTTAACAGACAGGGTGTGATTTACGTCTACATTGTGACTGGCAGCACACACGTAAAATGGGAAATCATATTTGATGAGTACATAATATATCGACAATCAGTTGTATCTTTGTATCACACACTGGGATTCCTACTGCACGAATTCATAGCAGGATCCATATGTTCAGCGGGACGGGGTACATTCCAATGAATTTCTTAACTGCCACCCATACTTCTGTTCGCCTTCTGTTCGGTAAATGCCTGTTACTCTATCATACCTGTTATACTGAGATAACCTGACAAGACACTTTTAGTTGGTACAGTGTAAAAAAGCAAGAGGTCCACGGCCATTTAAATCCGTTTGAACACTTGCCACGACGGACGAAGTAAAATTCGAGCTCGAGGGTAATTCATTTAAGGTCACTAACCTTAGTTTTTGACGTTTGAAGTTTAAGGTGACCATGGTATGGGTAGGTCCAACGGCTAAAGTGTCCCATATAAGCTGTATTCTGGCTAACTGACCTTACATGCTTCATACAACCCGCCTGCTCTGAAACCTTATCCATTTGTTTATCTAAGAGCGGAGCGTTTTAATGTTAAAAGTAAAACCTTAACATTTAAATTTCAAGTTTGAAGGTATGGTGTGACTTCGTGCCTTGAAATCAAAGTCTGGGTCAGGATTTAAATTTTAAGGTCATTCTCATATCAGGTTTTCAAACAGTGAATTTATTTTAAATTATAGGGCTAGACCCCAGCAACCACCGATCTTAGAGCAAATGGCTGCAATTCGTGCCAGGCCCCTATGCCTCTTGTTTAGCTCTGGTTATCCTACTGCTTGGTACCGCCGTCACACAAGCGTTTGTCTGCCCTTTCTTTCTCACAAGGCGAAGCACAGATTAAGCCAACGTTAACGGAAAGCTTATTATTCAACCTATATTTGTGTTTTGTATTTCTGATTATAATATTTTTTATTTTCGAAATTTCAAAAAATATTTTCCTGTTTCGTTACTATGGAACAACGTGGGGAGCATTTTTAAACGGTGTTACACGTGCGGGTCATTTTTAAAGGGTGTTACCCATGCTCTTACAATTTTTTCCTGATTTTTTTTTGTCTCTGTAGTCCCTACAGACCAGTAGCGTTATATATTCGCATTTCAAACACCTATACGCACATGTAAGTTTTTTATGGTTTGATTTACTGAGCACAGCTACTGTCGTTGCGTAGGCGTCCGGTTTTCTGTCTCTCCGTGTGTGAAAACACTTTTCTCGGAAAATGTTGCGCTGCATAAATCCAGATTTTATATTAAGCCACCCATCCTTATTTTTTGGGAGACAGTTGAGTTTTGAAATTTTTCGACTTTAAATTTTTGTTAAAAGTTTAAATGTCATCATTCATTACTATGATAATTGATATATTGGGAGTCCAACCACACCACTAGACTTGTATCTCGCAACGACCTGGTAAAGTCATGTTTTACTATTAAACGTTAAATAATAGAATCATATTTGGGGAGTAGAAATGAATGACTTGACCTTGGGTGACCTTGAACATAATATGGCAGAAAGAAGTAGAGTTAGAGTATATGTATGTTACCAATGACCAGTAATAGGAAGTCGAATGTGAGGAGTTCAGTTGTATCATCAAATTTGCCCCTCGGTGAACTTAAAATGTGAATCACATAAAATGTGAATCACATTTCAAATCTTTGTATCTCCGAAAGCAACAGAGTTATGACATATTCATTGGTAGCAGTCATTATGGGGAGTGCATCCAAACGATCAGATATGAGCTTGAGTGACCTTCAAAAAATTAAGGAAATGTTTAAAATCACTCATATTTTAAGCCCTCATATCTCAGAAAAAGCAGGTTTAGTGCATATGTTGTCCTGGCCACTAATGGGAAGTCAGATATGCGAACCGTGACTACCTTGTATTACCTTCAGGTCAAAGTCTGCGGCAACTTAAAGCACTGAAACTCACAAATGGTGTATCATAAGGGGCTAAAGGTGACTATAATAAACTACAATAGGCAATAATTGCATAATTATGAGCGTGGTTCAGTGAGTGAGTGGGTGAGTGAGTGAGTGATATCAAAGTTTAACGGCACAAAAACACCAAAAGGGTCATACCGTGCCGAAACAGGTGATAATTAATGATTGCAACGTCAATTCAAGTCGCTCCAGTCTAAGAACTGCACTGTGTGAGAGCATTCGCTATCAGGCCAAGTCGAGGTTCAGAGTATAACGTGTCTTTCACATTAGGCAGCTGGAATTAGGTCTGACGCTCAAAGTTCACGATTGATTAAGATCAGTCACGTCTGTTACATTCGCTTTGAGCATAAATCTACTGTGGACCAACATACAAAAGGGCCATGGGGTTCTTGTTTAGCCGTGCGTGTCAGAGAATGACAAGCCGGATTGGAGTCGATCTGGTTCTTGGTCTTTGCATTTACGAGGGTCAAAACGAAACACTTTATTTGTGTATTCATTAGTTCCAATAACTGATATTCCCCGACACTCTGGAAAGGGCGAACACACATTTTTCAGTAATACCTGATTTATACTGAAACTGTACATGGCAAACCCTCTGTACGCTAAACGACAATGGCTTCTTTTAAACGATATGTCCCAGCGCCAGTTCCCCTTTAATGAAATACAAACCTTTGATGTCCGAATGGTGGATACAGAATCTTGTTCATCAACGTGTGGACAGCATCCATACAGCAATGACACAAGCGGATAGCATACGCTTCGAATAAAGCAAGTGGCATTTGGAGTCGAGTTTTTCCTGCAGCCTATCCTAAAGTAATGTACCCGTGTCCCTATTTGCTAACACGCCTGACTGCGTCTCACCGTGTTATTGCAAATACTATGTGGATAGATACCGGATATGACAGTGGATTATCTTCCATTTACATCCGTACGCGACCGCGGATACACACGAGATGGTATTACATGGTCACCAGTGTATGTGGAAATAGAACAAAAACAAGAAAGACCGCTGGAACGACGGAAAACTCCGCTCATCCACAAATCCTCTTATGTGATATCTTAATTGATAAGTTGCCAACAAACGTATGTATGAAAATGTATATGGCCTAACTCCACCCCTATTAAGAGATACAAGCCTTACAAAAGGCTGACCTTGGCTTTGACCTATCAAGGTCAATCAAGGTCAACCGTAAGGATGCAGACATTGAATAAGGCCCACTTTAAAGTTCTACATAGAAATTATATATTAAGTAACATGTAGCTGCGTAGTTTGTCTAGTATTGAATGTAATGAAATAATGTAATTGCTATTATACACTGTATGTAATGTGAAATAAGTTCATAGGTTTGGGTGTCTGTTGTATTCTGCACAGCTGGCGCAGGTATCTGCTTGCTGCACTTAGTGCTTATCATGTAGTACTTATTTATTTACAGACAGGGTTGTATAGATTACACTCAGTCTTTAGACTTACGCAGATCACCATGTACTCTACATCAGTATTTTTTTATTTGTTATGCAGATTTGTTTTATAATATACTTCTACTACTTCTGATGCTGCCTCTGCTGCTGCTGCCACTACTACTACTACTACTACTACTACTACTACTACTACTACTACTACTACTACTACTACTACTACTATTGCTGCTGC